>Ga0316207_10000177_pt1 | contig 128049 bp, 121 predicted proteins | sample 6weekpyrite_MG_FD_204943 | JGI IMG/M metagenome (GOLD analysis project Ga0316207, IMG submission 204943) | Microbial mat bacterial communities from mineral coupon in-situ incubated in ocean water Damariscotta River, Maine, United States -... | ecosystem: Environmental > Aquatic > Marine >...
CGACGGTGTAAATAATTCTGTGTAACTTCCATAGCTAAATATAATTAGTTAAACGTTCTCCAAACTCAATCATAAACCGATTCAGTGCAGGCTTCCAGTTTCGAATGGGCATGGCCCATTTTTTGGCGGCTTTCTGCGTTGCTAAATAGATAACTTTTTTTGCCGAGTCATCCGTTGGGAATAATTTTCGTTTTTTAATCGCCTTTCGAATCACACTGTTTAGTGACTCTATCGCATTAGTCGTATAAATGGCTTTGCGTATATCAGTAGGGTAATCGTTCAAGTTCTGCCAGTGAGCGCGCCAGAATTTGCTGATTTGGGGGTCTTTTTCATCCCAGCGTTCTGCAAATTCATCGAGTGATTTCAAGATCTGATCTTCTGTTATCGCCTGATAAATTGTCTTTAAATCAGCCGCTATGGCTTGGTAGTCTTTCCACGGCACAAAGCGCATTGAGTTATGTACCATATGAATAATACAAAGTTGAATATGGGCCTGAGGGTAAATCGTGTTGATGGCATCAGGGAAGCCCTTAAGCCCGTCAACACAGGCAATTAGTTATCTTTAACACCTCTGTTTTGAAGCTCGGTTAACACATTTAACCAGAACTTAACGCCTTCATTTTCAGACAGCCACATGCCTAACAGTTCCTTTTGCCCCTCAAGGTTCACGCCGAATGCCAGGTAAACGGATTTATTGATGACACGATTATCCTGACGTATTTTAAGTACGATGCAGTCTAAATAGACGATTGGATAAACCGCATCAAGCGGGCGTGGTTGCCTCTGCGTTACTTTGTCGATCACCGCATCGGTAATTTTAGAAATCAGCGCAGGTGCTATTAGACCATGTCAGGGCTACATTACAATAATCTATGCGGTGATATTTATAATGGTTTAACTACTGCCATCGTTGCCTTACCTTTAGCAATGTCAATGGGGGCTGCCTCCGACGTTGGCCCGATTGCTGGTATGTACGGCGCGATTTTTATAGGCTTATTTGCCGCACTTTTTGATGGCATACCGTCACAAATATCTGACCCAACGGGCCTAATGATCGTTGTGATGGGGCCATTTTTATTCAATACTCTTTATATTCAGCTAACCCCTTTTCGACCAGCTCATCATTAACACAAACACCATCAATAAAAACATCTGCTAACCAGCGGCCATATTTACCTTTTTTATCTTTCACCGTTGCCAGTATAATTTCTTTGTCCAAAATTCTTTCCCGCAACCAATCTCTGGATATTATACCCTGCGGTTTTTCAACACCCCTCACTTCAGGTGTGTTAATGCGAAAAAGCCTGACCTTTTCTTTTTTCATGGTTATGTGAAAACCGACATCAATATCAACCGTAATAGTATCGCCATCATAAACTTTAATGACATGTCCACGATAATGGTATAACTCTTCCATAACTTATACTCCTTTAGTTTTAAAATATAACGGATAAAAATTCATTTGCTTTTGGCTTTATTAAAAATCATCAATGGCGGGTATACAACAAGCAAGTCCACTACCACATAGGCACAACCGCAAATGCTAAACCTACATTTTCACCTTTAGCTGAAATTTTCTGCTTACAAACCTTGATAACTTTTATTTTCAATGCTTCTTCCATGATTTTTAAATACTCTATAGTATATTGTCAATATTTTATAAAAAGCATCACTGGTGTCTGTTAACTCTAAAAGTTTTTTAATAACTAACTCATTAATATGTACATATAGGTATTTATAAAACTATATCTTTTTAAATTTTCTCTTCGGTGGTTTCATGCCATCACTACCATCCGTTGATGTGCATTTTTTATTTTTATGATCCTGCTGCTTGTTAGCTAATTCATTCTGAGTAGATGAGTTACTGCCAAATGATTGATCCGTCGACGGATCAATAGACATTTTTTTCTGCTTTGGTTTTTTCGGCTTCTTTGGTTTTTTAGGTTTACGCCATAGTCGCGATTCAGGCACGTCATAAACAGGCTCAAAACCATTTATCAATTTACGCTTTAATAATGTTTTTATTAAGTGTTCTATATCTGTCAGCAAATCAAACTCATCTGCACATACTAATGATATAGCTTGTCCCGTTTCTCCGGCTCGACCAGTACGCCCAATTCGATGAATATAATTTTCTGCAACCGTCGGCAAATCAAAATTCACCACCTGCGGTAATTGATTAATATCTATTCCGCGCGCAGCGATATCAGTAGCCATTAACACCTGCACGTTTTGCTGTTTAAAATCTGATAATGCCCGACTACGCGCCCCCTGACTTTTATCACCATGTATCGCCGCCGCTTTAATATTTTTCGTTTCAAGGTAACGACATAATTTATCGGCTCCTTTTTTAGTTTTACAAAATACTAAAACCCGTTGCCAGTTATTATTTTTTATCAGTGCGGCCAACAATGCGGGCTTTTGTTTTTTATCAACCGGACAAATCCATTGCTTAACCAATGTCGCCGTTGTGTTTCGAGGACTGACGGAAATTTCAACCGGCTGATGTAACAAAGTTTTAGCCAGTTTTCGAATATCATCTGAGAAGGTAGCCGAAAACAATAAATTTTGACGCTGTTGTGGTAACACATTTATTATTGCGTCTATATCATCAATAAAACCAAGGTCCAGCATGCGGTCAGCCTCATCTAACACCAGTATTTCAAGCTGCTTAAATTTCACCGCATTTTGCCGATGCAAATCAAGCAAACGCCCAGGGGTGGCAATGAGAATATCAACCCCTCGTCTTAACTTCATCATCTGCGGGTTAATTTTTACCCCGCCATAAACCACTGTCGATTTAAATGACAGGTTCTTCGCATAATCATTTACATTTTCGCCAATTTGCACTGCAAGCTCACGGCTCGGTGCTAAGATTAGCACCCGTACATGATTAGCCCGCACAGGCTCACCTTTACCCAGTTTTTCTAAAATAGGTAATACAAACCCGGCGGTTTTGCCGGTGCCGGTTTGTGCTATTGCCATCAAATCCTTGCCCTGCAACACAATCGGTATCGCCTTAGCCTGTATTGCGGTGGGCACTTTATAAGCCTTATCCGCAAGCGCCTTTATAATGGCTACAGATAAACCGAAAGATTGAAATGATGGGCTGGATGTCATGGATTAAGTAGATTGATATATTGGAATATAGATTCCGTAGCTTACACGATGAAATAACTTACCGCTAAAAAAAAGCACATAATTATAGATTTACGGCTAATTTGGCATTTATTTTTACTAAAACCCGTATTTGATACAAATCAAGTTTTGGGTTTTTTCGCATAAAATGAAACACTTAAAAACCATTATTTCTTAAGCATAAGTAAAAATAGTGCGAGTATTAAATATCTTTGTTGGTCGCTACGACATATATCCGATATAAATAATCTAACTTTCAGTTTTAAAAATTTAATATGAAACTGAAAAAAACACACATGAGCAGGAGAAAAACATGATAGTAAAAGACATAATGAATAACGCCGTTAAATCGGTTACTCCAGACACCCTCATAAAAGACATCGCCGCCATGATGTGCTTCAATAAAATTTCTGGCGTTCCGGTTACTGATGACCAACAAAAACTAATTGGCGTATTATCTGAAAAAGATATTCTAAAAGCCATGTTTCCGGATGTTGAACAATTTATGCAGGAAGGCGCTAAGCCCGACTTTGAATTAATCGAAGCCGATTATAAAACACTGCTAGATAAAAAAGCCAGCGATTTAATGACTCAAACCGTAGCATCAGTACAGGAAGAAATGCCGTTATTAAAAGCCGCATCACTCATGTGCGTTAAAAAAATTCGCCGTATTCCAGTGACCAACTGTGAAAACAAATTAATCGGTATTATTAGTATTGGTGATGTGCATAAAGCTATTTTCCAGGATTGTTTAATGAAGAGCAATTCTGAACGGGCTGCTTGATAATATTTGCTGTAGGCTTTAGCTTTAGCTTTAGCTTTAGCTTTAGCTTTAGCTTTAGCTTTAGCTTTAGCTGAAGATAACGCCTACAAAATTAAATATAATTTCGAAAATATTCCGGCAGTCGATTTTTCAACCCGTACACTGGTTTTAAAACGCTATCACTAATACACCTCACACCTTCCCCACACTCACTACGCTCTAAACCGCACTCCCCAAGCCTGTTTTTTTATTGCCAGCATCATGCCCTTAGCATAGGGCGAATCAATTGGACTTTCGAGACCGTGAAATATCATCACGATAAGTTTAGCGGACTTATTGTCATCGGGCTTGTTGGTCCTAACTAAATCAACAAAATCACCGTCATCTAATTCTAAGGTTTGCTGCATGCCCTCAAACGCTAAATTATTGCGAATAAATTCAGCAACAGGGTTTGTAAATGACTATTGCTTAAACCGACGGCGGGTGTAAACTGACTTTGTATTAGCATTATTTTATTTGTATGATTTTTAAATACATATTATAAGGGGCTTTAAAATGACTACCACCACTCATGGTCTTTCAATAGGTATCGAACGCGTTGATTCTGATTTTTTTCTCAAATTAAAAGCCTGCGGAAAACTTACCCACGAAGATTACAATATTATTAACCCGTTAATAGATGCCGCACTTGAGGGCGTTAAAAAACCCAAATTAAATGTTTTAATTGATGGCACAGAGTTACAAGGCTGGGAACCCAGAGCCGCCTGGGATGATTTTAAATTTGGACTTAAACATAATAATCAATTTGAAAAAGTTGCTATTTATGGCAATAAAAACTGGCAGAAAACGACTGCCAAAGTCGGTGCCTGGTTTATATCGGGTGAAGTTCAATATTTTGACGATTGCGAAAAAGCCTTAAGCTGGTTGCAGCAAAAGTAATTCATGTTGACATTAGCAAAGTCATTAAAAGCGTGGCAATCTGATAGTTTTACCGAGACATTTAAATCGGAAGTATCTAAGCTCGATCACCGATACCTACCGCTGCAACAAGGACTTTCATTAAGTAGTTACGTAAGCGATGACAAACCCAGCGCCGTTATTAACAGAACGGCAGAAGATGACGCCAATATTCACATCTATGCAGGGATATTTTATACCGGCATTATCGCCGGCTGCAGCTGCTCTGATGACCCTACGCCACAAGACACCCAAAACGAATATTGCGAGTTGCACTTCAGCATAAATAAACACACGGCTGAAACCACCATTAATCTCATTGCGGATTAATATCAACAGACTCATTCAGGCAAGCTAATTCGGGCTAGTATCTCGCCCCCTATACCGTTAAAATCAGTGCCAATAATATTAAAGAGACCGACAAATGGGCAGACATTTTGAAAACCGTAAAGCATCGATGGCCAAAACACAGGGTGCAAAAGCCAAATTATATTCGCGCTACGGTAAAGAGCTTTATGTTTGCGCCAAAAATGGCGGAGCTGATATTGACAGCAACCTAAGCCTGCGCCGCTTAGTTGAAAAAGCCAAAAAAGATCAGGTGCCGGCACATGTTATTGACAATGCAATGAAAAAAGCCACCGGCGGTGCGGGTGAAGATTTTGTATTGGCCCAGTACGAAGGCTTTGGCCCCGGTGGTTGCATGGTTATTGTAGATTGCTTAACCGATAACAACAACCGCACCTTTACCGATGTACGCCAGTGCTTCGTAAAAAATCACGCAAAAATCGGCACCCAGGGCACGGTCAGCCACATGTTCGATCATCAGGCCATCTTCGCGTTTAAGCATGATGATGAAGAAGCAGTGCTGGAAGCGTTGATGGAAAAAGACGTTGATATAGCCGACATCGAAAGTGAAGACGGCATGATTACGGTGCTGGCCCCCAACACCGAATTTAATAAAGTTAGAGTGGCTTTGCAGGAAGCCTTTGCAGATATCGATTTTGAAATGGATGAAATCACCTATCTGCCACAAACCACCTGCGATGTCAGCGGCGAAGATGTTGAATTTTTCGATGGCTTTATTAACGCATTAAATGAATGCGATGATGTGCAGCATATTTACCACAATGCGGTGTTTAAAGGCTAGTGAATAACCCATTAAATTTGCAACTAAAATTCTAATAACATAAAAACGTCTCCCTCCAATATGGCTATACCTGTTGATAAAACCCACTTAATCAGCCGCCTGCAATATATTTTGCCAGCCGCATCGGTACTGCATCAAAAAGAAGATTTACGTCCCTACGAATGCGATGGCTTATCGGCCTATCGTAATCTTCCACTAGCGGTGGTTTTGCCTGAAAAAACCGAGCAGGTGCAGGCCATATTAAAGCTTTGCTTTGAATTAGAAGTTCCCGTCGTTGCGCGGGGTGCGGGCACCGGTTTATCCGGCGGCGCACTTCCCCTTCCCAACGGAATTTTACTGAGCCTAGCCAAGTTTAAAGACATTATCGATATTGACCCAGTACAATGCGTGGCACGGGTGCAACCCGGTGTGCGTAATCTCGCTATTTCACAGGCAGTTGAGCACTATGGTTTATATTATGCGCCAGACCCCTCATCACAAATTGCCTGCACGATTGGCGGCAATGTAGCAGAGAATTCCGGTGGCGTGCACTGTTTAAAATACGGTTTAACCGTACACAATATTCAACAATTAAAAATCATCACCATCGAAGGCGAATTACTCACCATTGGTGGTAGCGGGCTGGACAGTGCCGGTTATGATTTACTTGCGCTAATGACCGGCTCGGAAGGCATGCTCGGGGTGATTGTGGAGGTCAGCGTAAAATTGTTACCCAAGCCCGAATCAGCGCAGGTTATTCTCGCCGCCTTTGATGATTTAATTAAAGCCGGTGAAGCGGTGGGCAATATTATTTCTGCCGGCATTATTCCCGCCGGTTTAGAAATGATGGACAAGCTCGCCATCAAAGCCGCCGAAGACTTTGTACACGCGGGTTATCCAACTGATGCAGCCGCCATTTTATTATGCGAGTTAGATGGCAGCGCTGCAGAAGTTGCAGAATACATTAACACCGTGCAAAAGCTGTTAACCGAAAGCGGTGCAACGCAAGTGCGCGTAGCAAAAGATGAAGACGAGCGCATTACTTTTTGGAAAGGTCGCAAAGCCGCCTTCCCCGCGGTGGGCAGAATTTCACCTGATTATTACTGCATGGACGGCACCATTCCACGCAAACATTTACCACAGGTTTTAAAAAACATGGCGGAATTATCCGCAAAATATAACTTGCCTGTTGCCAATGTTTTTCACGCCGGCGATGGAAATTTACACCCACTGATTTTATACGATGCCAACATTCCCGGCGAGTTAGAACGCACCGAAGAATTTGGCGGAAAAATTTTAGAGTTGTGCGTTGAAGTCGGCGGAAGCATTACCGGTGAGCACGGCATTGGCATAGAAAAAATCAACCAAATGTGCGTGCAGTTTAATTCAGTTGAACTGACTCAATTTCATGCCATAAAAAAAGCCTTTGATGAAAAAGGTTTACTGAACCCGGGTAAAGCGGTGCCAACCTTACATCGCTGTGCAGAATTTGGTGCAATGCATGTGCATCATGGTGAGTTACCTCATCCGGAACTGGAACGATTTTAATTTTTGTAGAAATTAATGCGGCAAACTGTTCGCTAACATCTACCGGAACGATAACAACGCCATGTCAAAAGATATCAGCCAATCATTACAAGCTCAAATTTTTGATGCTTATGAAAATAAAACCGCACTAAAAATACAGGCCGGTAACAGTAAGCATTTTTATGGCAACAGCATTAACGCTAATCTGTTAGATGTTTCTGAACATCAGGGTATTATCAGTTACGAACCAACCGAGCTGGTTATTACCGCCCGCGCCGGCACACGTTTAAGTGACATAGAAAAAACACTTAGCGAAAGTAATCAAATGCTCGCATTTGAACCACCGGCTTTTTCAGAATCAGCAACCCTCGGCGGCACCATTGCCGGTAACTTTTCAGGCCCTCGCCGTGCTTATGCGGGTGCTGCGCGCGACTTTGTTTTGGGTTGTAATATTATTAACGGCAAAGCTGAGGCATTAAGCTTTGGTGGCCAGGTAATGAAAAATGTCGCAGGTTATGATGCCTCACGTTTAATGTGCGGTGCCATGGGTGGCTTAGGTGTTATCCTTGATGTGTCATTAAAAGTTTTACCTAACCCCGAAACCGAGTTAACACTAAGTCATCAATGTGATATTCATCAGGCACAAAAAAACATTCACCAATGGGTGAAACAATCTTTACCCGTAAGCGCCAGTTGCTTTTATAACCGCCAACTTTTTGTACGTTTAAGCGGCAACCATTCATCGGTAACGTCTGCAAAAAACATCATTGGTGGCGAAAGTATTTCAAGCAGTAGTGGTTTCTGGAAAAAATTAAAAAACCAGCAAAATGATTTTTTTAAAACCGACAAACCCCTCTGGCGACTATCGCTCGCCTCTAACTCAGCCCCCCTTGATTTAAGTGGCGAGGGTTTATATGAATGGAGCGGTGCATTACGCTGGTTAAGCAGCGATGAATCCGCCGATAAAATACGTCAGACACTTGAAGCCATAAATGGCCAGGCTACTTTATTTCGTAACCCACAATCTGATGCAGAAATATTTCATCCTCTCAGCCCGGGAATACTAAAAGTTCATCGGCAACTAAAAAAAGCTTTCGACCCAGAAAACATTTTAAACCCCGGCAACCTGTATAAAGAATTATAAAATGCAAACTAACCTGCTTAAAAATTTATTAGACACGCCCCAGGGTCAGGAAGCTGATAGTATTTTACGCGCCTGCGTACACTGTGGTTTTTGCACAGCCACCTGCCCCACTTATCAGCTTTTAGGTGATGAGCTGGATAGTCCGCGGGGTCGTATATATTTAATCAAACAAGTTTTAGAAGGCGAGCCGGTTACCGATAAAACACGTTCACATTTGGATCGTTGCCTAACCTGCCTATCTTGTGAAAGCACCTGCCCCTCGGGTGTTAAGTATCGCCGTTTAATTGACATTGGTCGTGAAATTGTTGAACAGAAAATCTCACGTAATTTAATTCAACGCAGCACACGCTTCGCTTTACGACAAATTATTCCCTACCCTGAACGCTTTAGTTTTTTATTAAATATGGGGAATTTTGTAAAGCCTATTTTGCCTACAGTACTTAAGAATAAAATTCCAAAGATAACTCCCGCAAGCGCCTGGCCAAAAACGACACACAAACGTAAAATGTTAGTGCTTGATGGCTGTGCCCAGCAAACGGTAAATCCACACACCAATGCATCCACCGCCAATGTACTTGATAAACTCGGTATAGAGTTAATTCAACAAAAAGAAGTTAAATGCTGCGGCGCGCTAAGCCATCATTTAAACGCAAAGAATGAAGCGATTAAAACGATAAAGCATAATATTGATAATTGGTGGCATCATGTAAACAATGGCATAGAGGCCATTGTTATCACTGCCAGTGGTTGTGGCGTAATGGTTAAAGACTATGCCCACCTGCTAGCGCATGATGAGTACTACGCACTTAAAGCAAAACGCGTGAGTGATTTAGCAAAAGATATCAGCGAAATAATTGCTGCTGAAGATTTACAAAATAATCAATCCAAAACAAAAAATATCACCGTTGCCTTTCACAGCCCCTGCACTTTACAGCATGGCTTACAATTAGATGGCGTAGTAGAAAAAATATTAAACAATGCGGGCTACAACTTAACCCAAATTAAAGATGCTCATTTGTGTTGTGGATCGGCGGGCACCTATTCTGTTTTACAGCCGGTGCTTTCTAAAAAATTATTAAAAAATAAAATATCTGCGTTACAAAAAAATCGCCCCGACATTATCGCAACCGCAAATATTGGCTGTCAGATGCATTTATCAACTGAGTCAGATAAACCTGTTACGCACTGGATAGAATTGGTTGAACAAGCTATCTGCTAAGTTTTATAGGCTATTTTCTGCATTGACTAACGACCTAACATGCACATCACGTTGCGGAAAAGGTATTTCGATATTAGCTTTTCTAAAGGCTTTATCAATTGCAAAATTCAGATCACTAATTACCACCAGTCGGTCATTAATTTCCTTGAGAAAAACCCTTAACTCAAAGTCTAACGAACTATCACCAAAGCCTCTAAACAAAACTTTTGGCGCCCAACGGTTTTCACCATGAATGAGTTTATCGTTATCTTCGGCGACCTTAAATAAAATTTCTTTCACCTTTTCAGTATCACTGCCGTAAGCAACACCCACTGGCACAATGGCCCGGCCTTTTTTGCTCGACAACATCCAGTTAGTAACTTGATTAGAAATCAATTCTGAATTGGGCACTATTACATCGGAATTATCAAAAGTACGAATGAGTGTTGAGCGTATTTGTATATTTTTAACAAAGCCCTCGGTTGAACCAACCTGCACCCAGTCGCCTTTTCTAATCGGGCGTTCAAATAACAATATTAAACCCGATACAAAATTATTCACGATATTTTGTAATCCAAAACCAATGCCCACAGAAAGCGCACCCGCGACAATCGCGATATTTCCGAAATCAAATCCGGCCGCTGTCAGGCCTATTAAAACCGCGATCAAAAACATTAAATAGCCTGCAATTGTCGCGACCGCATCACGCGCGCCGGTATCGATATTAAGCAAGTTTAACCAGTTTTTTTCTAATTGTTTTTTTAGCCAACCCGTTATCGCTAATAAACTCGAAAACAAAATCAATGCCAATATTATTTTTAAAGGTACTATTCGTGACTCACCGATAGCAAAACCATTAATAATATAATTTTTAAGTTGTACCAGTAAACCTCCATTAACATCCCAAATATTAACCAATAAAATAATAAAAGTACCCCATAACACAGTCGCTATTGTCATTCTTATCCAGATTAACCCGGAGATAGTATCACCATCTTCAACGGCTAATTTTTTACGAATACGCATACTTGCTCTATTCGAACCACTGTCTAATGAATTAAATATAAGTTGAAATGTTTTGGTTGTCGCAAAAAACAAAATTAACAATAAGAAACTAATTAAAATACCCGCTCGAATCGCAATAGATAAGTTAATGTACCCATTCCATTCCGATATCAACGTTAAAATTAAAACCAGATTAACCAGACTTGATATCCAGCTTATTTTAGGAAATTTCTTATGATCAATAAGAACGCGAATAGTCCAGATCAAATTAATAACAACAAATAACGAAAATATATATCTTAATATTTGTAAGTTTGTTTCAGTTAAACTATCAGAAAATACTGTATAAAAAGCCAGATAGCCTATTAATGCAATTAAATATAAAACACTCAATCGATGAGATATCTTTAGTAGAACATCTCTCATATCCTTTAATATTGGCTTTGCAGGTGCGATAGGAGATAACACAAAGTGCGTTATTGATACACATAAAAAATACAGTGTCAGCGCCATCGATAGCTGCGTTATAAACAAGCTTTGATCAACATCATAGCTTATATATAACAACATTAAATAACTACTTAAAGACAACATAATATATGGAATGTAACGCGCACCCGTTGTAATAGCTGAATGCATTAGCACATTATCTAAATTTTCATTCCATTTATTTCTATCCGATATTTTAATTAGCGTTTTTTTTATTTTTAATGAGAAGACTAAGACAACAACAATAACGATTACACCCGTACCCCATTCGAGCGGTTCAATGTCTTTAATACCGGAATAATCTATAAAAAAACTTGATGAGTCAGTAATAATTTCTGCCGGGTTGCTTATGAAATCACCTATTAATACAATCACATTTTTTTGTTTAGTGAAATAAACCCGTTCAAAATCGTGACTTTTTGCATCATCTAATTTCTTTTCAATTTCATCTATAGACAATAGGTGAGCATTACAATCAGCAATACTTTTTTCTATTTTATTTTTATCACTAATAATAAGGTCTCGAACTGTTGAGACATTTTTATCTTCGTCTGCTGTGGCATCGCCTAAATTTTTAATGGATTCATTTAACGCGGAAAGTATATCGCCTTTTTCTAAAATACATAATTCCGATGTACTTTTAATATCAATAGCTAATCGAGTCCATTTCGTTAAGTCTTCACTTGAGTATTTTTTTTTATTTAATTTCGAAATATTTTTTTCTAGTGTTTTTATGTTTTGTTTATACGCCACTTCATCATAAGCCATTGCTACAGATGAAAAAACATTAAAAACGCTTAAAATAAAAACTACGATAGTCTTTCTAAAAAGATCATTCATATACAGTTGCTCATTACTATTTTATTAATTTTACCAAAACCACCAGACCGATTTAAATTGCGCCTCACAGGTTTTAAGCTGTGCAGCATATTGACTTGCATTCTTTTTAACCTTTGCGGCAACTTTAATAAGCCAGGGTTTTTGATTATAGGTTTTACGCTTAAACCCACCGTGCCCTTCATGGTAGGCCAGATACTGGTTGTAGGCATCCCATTTGGAAATTTTTAAAGTGTCGTAGGATTTTTTACCGTACCAGCCAATAAAATCAACTGCATCTGCAAAATTATCCCGGTCTGCCCCACTGTTGCCAGTAGATTTAATATACCAGTCCCAAGTGCTATCTTTCACCTGTGCATAGCCATAAGCCGTAGACTTTCGCCCAGTAGGTATAACCCACAGGAAATACTCCATATCGGTTTGTGCATCATGGGTAAAGCGTGACTCCTGGTGGATAATCGCCAGCTGTACATGAATTGGCACACCCCAGCGCTTAAAACTGTTACTCGCATCATCATACCAGCCACTTTTTTCTTCAAATATAGCGCAACTATTTACCTTGTTTTTGGGTGGTGCGCTTGAGCAGCCAGCCAATATAAGAAAAATAGTGAAACTGACAAAAGATCGAAAAATTATGAGTGACATTCAAATATTCTTTATTTTATTCAATGACATACTAGTTATATTTAATCTAATAGTCATCATTTATAAGTAGATAAGGTGATAAAAACTTGCGTGACTCATTTCACAGACTCCACCCAAACGGGTGATTACTGCTTGTTATTACACTCTCATGTGCTTGAATTAGATGACTCAATAAGCATCACCTGCAGGATAAATGATAAACCTCTTGATAAGACCCTATATTAACCACAACTTATTTAGCAGGAACGATAATGAAAATATTCGCACAAAAATTATTCAAGAAAAAACTGAATGATCATTTTGTATCCGCTGACGGCACTCAGGTAAAGATTATTTTTTCCTCTGAAAACCCTTCCCTATTGGGTAAAACCATGAAAACTACCGCTATTGAAATGTCACCCCGCAGCATTCGCTTAGAAGTGGCATCACCTATCGAAATTGATTCGGTACTCGACATCATCGTTAAACTCGATAGCAGTGAACGCAGTTATAATTTAACCGGCAACGTGCGTTGGAGACTACCATCCACCAACGGACAATTTCACATTATTTTGGTGCTGCGCGAGCGTGCAGATATTCGTTCTGATTTACGCGCCTGGAAATCTAATTTTTTTCAGAATTTTGAATATGCAAATGTTGGATAATAAAGGCTACGCTTAAAAAGCTCATCTAAGTTGAACACTTTCAACCTGATGAGCTTGATTAATTTTTAACAATATATCCGCACGCTGCGGCATTTCGTTTAAACATGACCGGGTAATTCGCTCAAAATGCATCAAAAACTGAGCGAGTTCTTTGTCTGTCATTATTTTATTTTTTGTGTTTTTTAGTTCACGATTTTGTTTGCGTAATTTACTTTCCTGTAACCGTCGCCACTCATATACTGAATCCATATTAGGAACTTCCAACATAATTAAATAATCGATATATGAAAATAATTTTTTATATTGTTTAGTTAACTGTTGATTTATATAATTTCTCCATATCCTATCCGCATCGAATTTTTCTTCCAGCTCATTAACCGCCATACATAAACTTTTATCAGACTGCGGCCTCGCCCCTACGCACCAGCCTTCAAATAATAGAATATCAATATTATCCTTTATCAACGGCCACTTTTCTTCTTCAACTAAATCATCTGTTGCCTTATCAAAAACAGGCAATTTAATTTTTTCTTTTTTTGAAGATTTTATACTGTTTAATATATGCCCCCCCAAATTCACATTATGGGTACCGGGTACACCTCTTATTTTAAATAAAGGGTGTATCTTATTCGCTAAAGATAAACGCTGATTTTGAGAGAGGTACAAATCATCAATTGACAAAAGCAAAACATTTTTTCTAAAAATATTTTGTAACAGCATCGCCAATAATTTAGATAAGGTAGATTTACCAGAGCCTTGCGCACCATTTATGCCTATAATAACAGGCTCATTGCTATGTTTGTTTGCGATCCATTTAGCCAGGGGTAAGTAAATAGATTTGAATGCTGATTCAAAATCAGCCTGTATTTTTTCTTTTTTTATAAATACATCAAGATCGGCTGAAAAATTACGGTATAATTCATCTAACTCTTTTTGTGTAAATGTTTTTTCAATATCAGGCCACATAGTATTATTAAAATATTTAAGTTATATTCATGTAAATAACATTAGTGCAATCAATATGTCTTCTGAGCACATTATTAAACAAACTCAGTGCTGGTTAAAAACCATTATAATCGGACTCAATTTTTGCCCTTTTGCGAATCGTGAGTTTCAAAAAAATAGCATTCGTTATAGCGTTGTCGATGATAACAGCAACAACCTGCAATCAAATCTGCACACACTCGCCAGTGAATTTCAATATTTAGATCAATATGACAACACCCAAACCACTCTACTCATTTTTAGCCAAAGCTTAGTCGAGTTTGATGATTTTCTTGAGTTAATTGATTTTGCTAATCAAATACTCGAGGATTTGGGTTACCTTGGCATTTACCAGTTGGCACATTTTCATCCCCAATATTGCTTTGCCGATGCCGACCCTGATGATACCTCCAATTATACCAATCGCTCGCCCTATCCTACATTACATATTATTCGGGAAAAAAGCTTGCAACACGCAATCGAGAGCCATCCCGACATTACAGAAATTCCCAATACCAATATTAAGCTCGCAAATGAGCTGGGGACTGATAAAATGCAATTTTTATTAGATACTTGTAAAAATCAAAGCCATAAAAAATAAAACTCACAAAGAATTAAATATGATTAGCCTGTCGCAACTCGCAATCTACCCAATTAAATCAACAGCTCAAATTAACCTGCCTAGTGCCCAAATTAGTCCTTTCGGATTAAATATGGATCGCCGCTGGATGCTGGTCGATGAAAAAGGTGTAATGCTAACCCAGCGTAAATTTGCCCGCATGTGCTTAATTCAATGCCATTTCGAAAATAATGACCTACTGGTGATGGCACCCGACATGCCCGTCTTAAAAGTAGACCTAGCCCGCTCGGACAAACATATTCAAGCCCGCGTATGGGATGACACTTGCAACGCCTTAGACTGCGGCGATAATGTATCTAAATGGTTTAGCCAATTTTTAAACACGGCTACGAGGCTAGTTTATTTTCCTGAAAATGAAGTGCGTCAGGTTGATTTAAACTTCGCCAAAGCCGGCGATGTCACCGCCTTTAGCGATGGCTTCCCCTACCTACTAATTAGCCAGGCATCACTGGACGATTTAAACGCCCGCCTCAGCATGCCGGTTAACATGAACCGATTTCGACCTAATTTGGTGGTTGAAGGTAGCGAAGCGTTTGCTGAGGATAACTGGAAGAAGATTCGTATTGGCGACGTTACCCTACTACTGGTCAAGCCCTGTAGCCGCTGCGTTATACCCAGTATTGATCCCAAAACCGCTGCAAAATCCGCTGAGGTTATCAAAACACTAGCCAGCTATAGAAGCCGTGACAATAAGATTTTCTTTGGCCAGAATGTAATAGCACAGGGAAGCGGGGAATTATCAGTGGGCATGGAGGTTGAAATTTTAGAATAACTTAAGGACACACCATAATAATTGATTGTGCAAACAAAACTCCACTGTAAGCACTTACAACTAAACTTCAGGCCCAAGCAAAAAGCTCACTTCCTCAAAACCCATATCCTCCAACTCTTCCATTAGGTCTTCCCACTCATAATCCGGCAGATTATCTTCAATGCGCGCTATTGCGCCGGTGGCTGCTCTGTACACCTCATGCTCTTCGTAATCATCGGGCATTTTGAGCAAACGAATATTTTCACTGTCTTTGCTGGGTAAAATCATCAGCTTTGTCGCCATATAAAGCACCTTTTAGTCATTATCGTTAGTCTTTAAAATTAATCATTTACGAAAAAATAAACACTTATTTGAAACCAATTATCAATACTGTGTTCTAATATTTGCAATACAAAAATAGTACAATAAGCCCATGAAAAATACGAGACCTAAAAAGAGCCCACCTGATTTTACGCGCAGCCTAGCATTATTAGCTATCATTCTGCCCGTCAGTTTATCTACCGCTGCTGCAAATACACAGTTACTCAATACATTACCCAGCTACAGCACAGAATATAATGTAAAACAGGATGCGTTTAAAGATGGCGCCGCCGCCGTTAAATTGGCAACCGAAACAAATCGTCGAATTTTAATTGAGCTGGGTGGCGACTGGTGCACATGGTGTAACAAAATGGATTTGTTTTTTGATAACAATCCGGATGTAAAACAAAAACTCCACGAAACCTTTGTCATGCTTAAAATTAATGTTAGTGATGAAAATGATAATGCCGATTTTTTAAAAGCCTTTCCAAAACCCTTAGGTTATCCACACATGTATGTGTCTGAATATAACGGCAGCGTTTTATGGTCACAGGATACTGCAGAATTTTTAAAAAACGGCCACTATACACGTGAATCATTCTTAGCATTTTTTAAACGCTGGGATATTAACAAAAATCTACCTGAAAAATAATTATATAATATGAAAAAATCAATTTTAAACAGACGGCAATTCATTCAAATATTAGCTCTCACCAGTGCTAGCTGGCCTTTAATAAGCCACGCAGAAAAAATCGCCCATTTACAAACCCTCGGTCAACAAGCTAATTTGGTTTATAAAAACTTAAGCGATCCCTGGCTAAGCATTGCTGAAGTACAAGAACATTTATTTCCTGCCAATGAAGCAGTACCAACAACACAATCACCGGGCGCAAAAGATATTTATGCACTACGATTTTTACGCAATATGCTTGATGCCCCCGACACCGATACGGAAGAGAAAGAGTTTATTATTAAAGGCGTTGGCTGGCTAAATGATTTATCCTTTAAAATTCATCAAAAACGTTTTATCTATTTAAACACCACTGAAAAAGAAACCGTGCTACGGAAAACCGAAGATAGCCGCGCTGGCAGTCGCTGGTTAAATTTAATATTGACTTATTTGATTGAAGCCTTATTAAGTGACCCGGTATACGGCGGCAATAAAGATAAAAAAGGCTGGCAATGGCTCGAGCATATTGCAGGCTTTCCCACACCCACAACCGAACAGGTATATTTTAAACTCACAGATCGTTCGCATAATATTACGCGTCGGAGAACTAAAGCATGAGCAAAGACTACGACGTATGCGTCATTGGTAGCGGCGCCGGTGCCGGTCCTATTATTTCTGAATTATCAAAGCAAGGTAAATCGGTATTAGTGTTAGAAAAAGGCCCGTGGTTAACCGAAAAAGATTTTACCAAGGATGAAATGGCTTGCTGTCGACGTAGTGTTTACACTCCCAAGCTGGAAGATGAGCAACACGTTCTTGAGGAACAAAACAATGATGGCAATTGGTCGAGTGAAGCCACTTCAGAATCCGGTTGGGATTTTTGGAATGGAAATGTTGTCGGCGGCTCGTCGAATTTTATGAGTGGATATTTTTATCGTATCAAGCCCAAAGACTTTCGCCTGCTATCAGAATTTGGCCCGATTAAAGGCGCCAATATTGTTGACTGGCCAATTAGTTATGAAGATATGGAACCCTACTTCACCAAGGCCGAAACAGAAATTGGCATCTCCGGAAAAATTGTTGCACACAAACATCAGGAGCCTCGCTCAACAAAAGACTTTCCCTACCCGCCAACGCTTGAACACCCTGTCGTAAATAAAATAGATAAAGCCTGCAACGAGTTAAATTTAACCTCATTGCCAACACCCCGAGCAATTTTATCCAGACCAAAACAAAAGCGTAATAGTTGTGAATACTCAGGTTATTGTGGCAGTTATGGCTGCCACTCAGGAGCCAAAGGCAGCGCACGGGCTGCATTATTAGATGATGCGGTTGCCACAGGTCATTGCGAAATTCGCACTCGCAGTAAAGTGTATAAACTTAAAAGTGACAATAAGGGCAAGGTAGTTGAAGCGCTTTACTACGACACTCAAAACAAGTCACAATCTGTAAGCGCTAAAATATTTGTGGTGGCCTGTCACGCTATTGAAACTTCACGTTTATTATTAGCATCGAATGGACCAAAGCACCCGCATGGACTAGGAAATAACTATTCGCAACTAGGCAAAAACTTATTGTTCTCTGCGGGTGGTTCGGGTACCGGCGAATTTCATTATAGTGAAATGGATAAACTTACCGCTAGTAATATGAAAACCCGCGGCCCTTTTGTTAATAGAGGCTTACAAGATTGGTATTATTTTAATGACAAGAAATTTGGCGGCCAAACTAAAGGCGGCATTATCGATTTTTTATTACGCCATCCAAACCCCATTTCAAAAGCCATGAGCGTAAAATGGAATGACGAGGGAAATTTAAACTGGGGACACAATTTAAAACATGATTTAAAAAGCGTATTTACTGAATCACAAGATTTACGCTTTGAAGTTTTTAATGACTGGTTACCCACTGACAATTGTTTTGTTAGTTTAGATACTAACGTAAAAGACAAATGGGGATCAGCGGTTGCTAAAGTTCGCCTCGGTTATCATGAGCACGATTTAAAAATCGGTGAGTTTTTATCTACCAAAGCCAAAAATGTTTTGCGTCAAATGGGCGCTAAAAATATTCGCTCCAACATTAGTGGCTCGCCCCCGGCTAATTTAGTCGCCGGTGGTTGTCGTTTTGGAAATGACATTAAAACATCGGTTTTAGATGCGGACTGCAAAGTACATGACGTGGAAAACTTATATATCACCGATGGTAGTTTTATGCCCACTGGTGGTAGCGTGCCTTACACCTGGACGATTTATGCTAACTCGTTTCGAGTTGCTGATATCATTAAAAATAGAGTTTAACGTTTAAAATATTCTAAATAGAATATTTTTTTAAATGCTGAAAAATATTATCTGCTGTTAAATTTTGATAGATGTCATGGTTAAACATCAACATGGCACCACATAATTCCGACCAGGTAAAACCACTACTCCAATCAGGAACTTCAACACTACCCTGTACTTTTCGGGGAATAATAAATATTTTATTTTCCATATAAAGCAAATTATACGGTTGATTTTTAGCATGTAAATCTGCAATTATATTCCAACTTTTTTCTGCATCAACTACGCTCAAAACTTTTATTGGATATTCCAACGTCCCACCATTGTGGCTCCATTTGGGATGACTAATGGGCAATCCTTCCGAAGAAATAAACATTTGAAAGTGCAAATGATTGACTGAAGCATAAGCACCATAACTATTATAAGCCAACGTAAAACCCGGCAAAACAACACTCCAATCTATTAGTAATTGCCAGACATAGTTATGCATTTTTTCAAACAATAATTGTGGCAGACACTTATCGCGTTGTGGAACCAGCAAGGAATGTAAATCAGCAAAAGGGTATTTATTATAAAAAATATCTAGCGACTGTCCATTACAATCCCCCGCCCAAAAGCACTCTTTCGCCATGAAAGGTTTGTTAAAATTAAATTGTGCCTCAATAAATGGCACACTTATTTTTTCATTAAATTGAAAAGCAGAAATACGTTTAGGTCGAAATGAGCGCAGCTGATTAAACTGACATAACCAATCAGATTCATGGCGTTGTTGAGTTAACTTAATTTTATTAAACCCTAAAGCATGCAATTTAAGAAAAACCAAAAGATCTTCTACCACCGCATTTATTTCTTTTCCTTCGCTTAAATTCTGTTGGTAATTTTTTAAAATCTGCTGAAACTGTTTCAGCAATGGTTTCTCTAATTGTGAAAACAAAGCTTTATCATTAGTCGCATTAGCCAGACACAGTATAAATGTCCCCAACTGATTTTCTTCTAACAAATAATGTAAGCCAGAATTAAATTGCTGGCGAAATTGTTCGAGAGATGAAAAAGGTAAATTCATATTTATAAAAATCTCAGGTAAGAATTACTTGAGTGAGGCATCAATCCATTCATCAAGATAATAAATTTTCTGCCCCTCCGAAGACTTTGATGGGCCAATGACTTTCGCTGCATACAGATGTTTTTCAATATTTTCTTCGTCTATAGCATCTAACTCTGTTTTACAAATAAAAACACAACTCTCAGCAAAACGTCCACGGGATCGCTTAGGTGCATAAATCACTGCAAATTTATGTTGTACGACACTTGAATCCCCATCTACCGTAATACCTTTCATAAGATTATATCTTTAATAGTTTGTTAATAAATATCAGCACGGGTTATATTATCACGGATAGTTTATACTGTGATCATAAATTAAATCATCACTCAGGAATCTTTTGCTCCGTGCCAAATATCATTCTCACCACACTCAATGCTCGCTACATTCACGCATCTATGGGCCTACGTTATTTATATGCAAATATGGGCGATTTACAAAATAGCACCGAACTTCTCGAGTTTAATATTAATTCCCGGGTGATGGATATTGCCGAATCACTACTACAACGTAAACCTGAAATTATTGGCATAGGTGTATATATTTGGAATGCAACAGAAAGCCTGCAGCTGGTTAAATTACTCAAAACCATATCCCCCGAAATCCGTATTATTTTAGGTGGCCCCGAAGTCAGTTATGAATTTGAAGAACAGGAGCTGGTTTGCTGGGCAGATTACGTGATTACCGGCCAGGCTGAACTGGCTTTTAAAAACTTATGTGAAGATCTTTACAATAACAAAAAACCCTTAAATAAAATCATTCATCCTTTACCCATAGAACTCTCTGAAATAAAATTACCCTATGAATATTATAATAATGAGGATATTTCCAATCGGGTTATTTATGTTGAGGCATCTAGGGGCTGCCCGTTTAAATGCGAGTTTTGTTTATCTTCTTTAGATAAAACCGTTTACCCATTTGATTTAGACATTTTTTTATCTGAAATGGAAAAACTGTATATTCGTGGCGTAAGGCATTTTAAATTTGTTGATCGAACATTTAATTTAAAAGCTGCTACCAGTATCCGTATTATGGAATTTTTTCTAAATAAAATGGATACAACAAATAGTCAAGATTTATTTCTGCATTTCGAATTAATTCCCGATCACTTACCTGAAAAACTAAAATCGACTATTAGCCAATTCCCCGAAGGTAGCCTGCAATTTGAAATTGGCATTCAAAGTCTAAACCCCGAAGTACAAACCATTATCAACCGCAAGCAAAATACTCAAAAAGTAACCGAGAATTTAAGTTGGATTCGAAATCATTCACACGCGCATATTCATGCAGATTTAATTATGGGCTTACCCGGTGAATCGATTAAAAGTTTTGAAGAAGGATTAAATCAACTCTATAAAATGAATCCACATGAAATTCAGGTTGGAATTTTAAAACGCTTAAAAGGCACACCTATTATTCGGCATAGCGACGAATACGATATGCGTTACAATCCTCTTCCACCATTTAATATTGTTAGCAATACATTAATCAGCTTTGATAATATGCAACGCTTGAGTCGCTTTGCACGTTACTGGGATTTAATTATTAACTCCGGCCGATTTAAAAATACCAAGCAGTATTTATTAAGTGGAAATGCATTTCATAATTTTTTAAATCTAAGCGACTGGATTTTTAAAAGCACCGGACAAACTCACAAAATATCTTTAGAAAGACTCTATTCACTACTTTATAATGGCATGATTGAAGCACTACAGTTCGATATAAAAGGGGTTACAGATGCACTATTAAGTGACTATGAAGTTTCTGGGATTAAAGGTCATCCAAAGTTTTTGCTTAAACAACGAGATATGAGTGAAGAAAAACACATTAAATCTAGCCAACGACAAGTCCGCCATAATGGCCTTTAATAATTTTTCCTGCATTAATATTACAAAGAAACTCTGTGCATTATTATTTTTGCGCTTTTAATTAACAGCCACAAAAATAGCAATGGAATAAGTATTGTCTGCACAACAAAAACCACTATCATATTAATAACCTGCTCACTGATATCGGCTGCAACTTGCTTAAGTGAATTCATTTGTGTTGATATATCCAAATTTTTTTTCGTTTGATCAAGCCATTTCTCAACTTTATCAAACACCCCTTTATTTTCACTTCTTTGAACATCTTGTTTTGAAGACTCATTTATGATTTTAATTTCAGATGATGTCGTTTCTAATTTTAATTGTGCAACTTCATACTGAGGTTGCAAATATGTAATGTACAAAGCCTCGTTAGAAAGCGCAATCATTGGAACGGAAAAACGCATAAAAACAAATACTACCAGTGTTCTTTTTAAATATGGATGCCAGCTTTGAATAGAGTTGCCTTTATTAATCCAAAGCACAATAATAAAAATTAAACTTAGAAAACTCAATGACCAAACTAAAAGCTGTGATGAACTTATTTCAAGAAACAAACGCTGAATGCCTAAAGAGGCACCACTTACCATAACCACCCATGAAAACCGCTCAATTAAATCATTAACCGGATCAAGTATTTGGCCTGGTGCAAATGTCACCCCCATTCCCGCAGGTGATACTGCGACCTCCGTTCCCTGGGCGACAGATATTACGCTATTTAAACTCCTTGAAACTGCATATGTCACTAATGTGCGTTTTATACCCTGCTCGGTATAATTTTCTGCCAACGAGTCCAAGCAGCTTAAATGAGATAATAAAACACCAAATATGAATATTATTGTTATCGCGAGCTTGCGGTGTAATTTATGATTTAACATAGAATACATTTTATTAACTAAAGAATAACGAACGATATCATATGATACCCATTTACATAGATAAAAAACAATGCAAATAAAAAAACCACATTCGAAAATGTGGTTTTGAACAAATATTACAAGTGGGCAACTTAAAAGTTAGTCCATACGATAAGTTTGATACTGAACTATCGATTCCTCCACTTTATTATTAACATGAGTTAAAGGTAAATCCTCCACGCATCCCAATTCATTATACTCATCAATAGCATCTGGATGTACGCGATAAACACCTTTCCTTACTCTAAACAAGTATTTGGTATGTGTCGTGCTATATTGCCCAGTTTCAATTACTGCCGCAGGTAAAAAAGAATTTATATAATCAGACTTTACATCTTTAAAATATAATTTAAATTGCTTCAAACTTACAACCACACCGAAGTCATCGACTTCTCCAAGCTTTCCACTGGATACTGCTTCCATAAAACGATTTTTTAATGTCATTTGTAACCACCGTTAGTTTAATTATGTTATACAACTCGTACATTAATTTAAGGACACACTACTTCTGAGTATTTTTACCTCTAGAAGTAATAATGCAATAACAAGCCAAACCTAATAACTCATATTACGCGTGAGTTTTAAAACCAGAAAAGCTTGCCTGATTTCAATAAACTTATGACTGTTTCCACCCTTATCCGGATGATAAACTTTAACTAACTGCCGATAAGTTTGCTGGATATCTTCCCAGCTCGCGGACGATTTTAACCCGAGAACCTGCAACGAGCTTAACCGTTTATCATTTTCATATTTATTATTTTCAAATTTAGAAAACTGAACCCAAAAATCATTTAATAACGCCTCGACTTCAGCATGATCTGTAAGATTATAATTATCCCAATTCAAATAATATTCACTTAACTCGATCATTTCTGATTGATCATCAGCTAATATTTGCTGCTTATTATTATCAGCTATTAACTGAATTTTTAAAGGCGATATAAAAAGCCTATAACCAGAGTTTGCTAAATCGTCTTTAAGTTCATATAACGCATTCATAACAATAAAGTTTTTACGAAATAAACTAACTTCATTGCTAATTTCAATATCAGTTTGGATTAAATCATAACCAGATTTTTCTAATATTTGTATTAACTTATATAAGCTAAACGATTCATCAGTATCTTTTAATTTACTTAAAATCACTAAAGCTATTGGGTTACTATACATCAGAGAAATTAAAGACTATGTGACAAATAGCACTTAAAAGCTGGTCGCTCCACTTACCTAACTGCAAACCAATAATCCTAATTTTAAATTTCATATTTTGTATTTTTATAAGCAAATTTTCTTCCACTTTAAAACGCCCATCACTTAAAAGCAGTATATCTGCATTTTCCGGGCTCTTCGCACTTTTTCAAGGCACTTAGCATAACATTATTAATATCTGTTCCGCCATTAAATGAGATGCTAAGAAAATCAAGTATAGGCTGCCAACCGTGATCTAAATTTAATGTTAATTGAACAAGCTCATCCGCACCACTAAAACAAAACAAATAACACTCACGCTTTTCCAGATGCGCAATACGCATTGCTTCAAAAGAAACGGCCTTGGCAGTTCTTTCAGCCTACCCTTTCATTGACACTGAAGTATCAACACAAAGAACCATATGACCCTGATTTTTTATCACTAAACTTGAATGTGGTTGCACATCTAAATATAAGCCTTAAATCGTTGGACATGATCAGACATCAAGTCCTGATAGTGATAATTTAACAACTGGCGCTCAGCTCGCTTCACATACCAAAGTATTTTAAATTTTTTATTTTTTAGTAAAATCAGTTCTGATGATGACATACGCGAAACATCATCGCCAAAACAAACACCCGCAACACTGTCAATGGAATGCTCATTCGGCAAGTTATGATTTAAGCGCATACCTTCTGAGTTAACGACTTTAAATTCTGAATCAATACTTTTATAAAACCCTCGACCTGCGTTCTGCCTATCATACTTATAATCGATTGAATTTTTTTAATGCTTAATGACATTATGAGTTTCAATAATATTATTCACTTCGGTGTTGGTTTTTATTCCATTAGATAAATTCCAACCAAGTTGCCTTTCTATTAAAAATCCATCATTAGTTTTCTGTAAAATATTTTTTCCATTTGATAAGTTTAAATCTAAATCATCATTCAAGAAAAAATCACTTTTAATTTTTTATCACTATCGTTATCAACTTAAATACAATGATCACCTAACCAGTTAAAAACCTGCAGCAGAACTGCATCAGTATAATTTTCATTATTTAACGTTCTATTCATATGGGTTTTTTATTTAACTGCATTAGGAAAGCATCTATTATGTCATCATCAAGCCAGGACTCAAGTATATTCTGTGAAATCATTTCACCCGTTAATAATTGATTGTATATTGACAAAACACTCAAAGCACGTTGCTGCAGACAATTTATATTTAAAGAAACAACACTTCATTATTTTTTTAAGCCAGGCTTACGCGCTCATGTTGTGTCGTGGTTTCACCTTCCGATGTTATATATAATTTTTCGCCATGCATATTGGTTTTATGAGTATACTTATTATAATCTTCAAACAATTTATCTTCCCAAACCAGCCGTAATTTTTCAATACGCTTAACTGTTGCACTAACATTCAAATTCAGCTCATCGATAAACCAATCAGTAAAATCATAAAATTGACCGGGAGTTTGCCACATAAAATGCATTAGTAATAAACAACTCCATTCATCGATAACATCTTTACTATTGGTATATGCGCTTACTTGTAATATTTTTAATGATTTTCGCCAGCGTCGATCTGAAACATAAATCGCTTTATTCACTAAATACACTCGTAGATTATGAAATATTTCATCAATAAAAGCGATACTGGCATCAGGCATATCGCTTTTTGTTAAACGATGATAACGGTCTTCTTCTAACGCTTTAATAGATAAAGGCCCGAATAATTATTCGGGTACAGAGAAACGCGTTAGTAAACGCTCGAAGTAATTAATGCTTTCAAACACATAGCACAGTTTGCGCGCCATTTTACTTTTTGCTGTACCGGGAGGCCCTAAAAGCAAAATATGCTCACCGCTTAATGCGGCTAGCAAAGATAAACGCACCGGAACAGCGCGTTCAATCAGACCTGATTTTAAATATGAAAATATTTCTAGTAATTTATTTTCATAATCATTTACGGCCTTATAATTTTATTAATGTTCACCTTTAGGCTTACGCACACCCGCTAAACGATTCCCTTGTTTTTGCGGACCACCTAATGGAAATATTTTATGTAAATAGCGTGTATTACCCTTCTCTTTTCCCCACTCTTTTTTAAAGTGCTTAATCATATCGCGTACCGGTGCCTGTACATTATTTTGCTCATAGTAGTTACGAATAAAATTAATAATCGCCCAGTGCTCATCGGTTAATTTTAACTCTTCAAAAGCTGCTCTCACCTGCACAAAATCTTCTGACCATTGATCAAGATCCAACAAATAGCCTTCGCCATCTAAAAGTATCTCTTCTCCATTCACTACCGTCATTTGTGTTTGCATATTTGGGTAATAAATTTTTCCCGCCATAACCTTTCCTATTTAAGCTCTTCCAATTTCAATTCTAATTTTTAATGCGTATCGGAAATAATGCCGGCTTGTACCGTATCAACCAAACCCGTTTCACGCGCATGTTCTTCAAAACCTTTATTCTTCCAGAAAAAAGCACCCGGCATGGTAGTGGGCACAACCATTACATAAAACATCGCACGACTTATCACTGCTCCAACCAACATACTCACTGCTAATGCTAACCATATTACATAAGCAACAATTGAGGCTTCAGTGACCAACATCAAACCAGCAGCCATTAATATATTCATCGCTAATAAGGCATATCTAAATAAATTAGTTTTCCCAAAAGTAGTCACCTGTTCGTAATAAGACACTGCGCCTTCACGACCTTTTATATTTAAATGCTTAGAATGAAAATAATGACCTTTTGCCTCCACCACTAACCCAACAAAAATTATGCCTGCTACAATTTGTAATAGCTCTGAAACCGGTTGTGCATTAAGCATAAACACCGGCACAAAAAACAAACTGGTAAGCAATCCACCTAATGAAAACATATTACCGAAAAAGGCAGTTAGCACCTGCCAATGATTCCAGAATGGACGAGCTTCAATGCGATAAATTTTATGCATAAAGTAAATGGCAATCGGCCCTGAAATAGCTGCCGCATAAGCAAAAAACGTGGCCGCTTGTTGCGCCAGAGTATTTTCACCAAACTGCGTGTAAACAATTACTGCTAAAAAGTGCGCACCTAAACTATTAAAGAACACAGCAATGCCCGCCACTTCTCGACTCACGGGTGAGTATCTTAAATTATTAAACGCTCGATAAAAACGTAACGGCTTGCCTAAATGCATGGTTGATAAAAATAAGGCAACTGCTTCCATACCCAACATAATAAAAATCATTGGTAAGTAAGCTGATGAATTAACCAATTGCTCAATAGCTTCAACGCCTATAAGCTTACCAATAAACATTAATAAAAACGCACCAATTACTGCTTGCGAAACTAAGGTAAAAATAACTAAAGGATCTTCACGTGAACGTAATTTATCTAAATTCCAGCTTTTCTTAATGCCATTTTTCTTATCAACAACTGGCTCATATACACCTGAGTTTGTATCCTTATGATACTTCACCGCCATGCTATCGGTGCGCGTCATTTCATTGGGCATGCCTTTGGTTTGTTGAAACCGAATATTTGGATTAGTAATATCAGTGCGTGGAAATCCGGGAATTTCAACTTTCGCCTGCTCTCTGTTGTGTGGTGTATTTTCAATCACACCAAAGTTTAATGCGTTACCTAAACACGCCGAAACACAAGCCGGTTTTAAACCCACTTCCAAACGATCGACACACATATTACATTTACTGACCTGACCTTTTACGGGATCAAGTTGAGGTGCATTGTATGGACAAACCCAAGTGCAATAACCGCAACCAAAACAAATATCCGGGTCCTGTAATACTGCACCATATTCTGCAAATTTTGTGTAGGCCCGGGTTGGGCACCCTTTTAGACATACCGGATCATCGCAATGATTACAGGCCATAGAAATATTTAAGCGTTTAAAATCGGGATAAGTTCCACCCTCAACATAACCCACTGAACGAAACGCAATATGCGCCGGGTTATCATTTTTTTCACTACAAGCAGCTTCGCATGCATGGCAACCAATACAATTATCGGCGGTAAAATGAAAACCGTGTTGCTTATAACGATTTGGATTATCACTCACCGCTGAGTCTAAATTAATATTTAAACTTTTACCCAGCAGATCACTATCCTGAGGGGCCGTTTGAATTGGCCTGCCATAGCAGTTGGTATCTTTAACTGTGTCATCTTTTAAAAAAGCGTACTGGGGTTCATCGTTTCTTGTTTGGAACATAATTTGTCTTTGTATTCGATAATATAAATTATTTTGCCATCTCCGAATTTCTGTGTCGGGAATGATGACACCTGTTTAATACTCTCGCGCTTCCATATTTCGCTGCGCTGCTTCTTTTTGATCAATCAATTCAATACGCACTGCATTTTGTTTAAATGCCGGTTGACGTGAGTGCGGATCAAGTAAACCCAAGGTTAATCGATTAACACAATCATGGAAATGAAATGGAATGAAAACCATATCCCGTGGAATGCGTTGGGTTAACTGCACCATCACCACCGCATCACCTCGCCGTGAAACACAACGTACATAATTTTGATGTTCGATACCTAGCTCGGCAGCTGAATCAGGATTCATTTCCATATAAGGTGTTGGTGAAAATTTATTTTGATTGCCAATTTTACCGGTACGGGTACGGGTATGAAAATGCTCAACCACGCGACCCGAATTTAACCAGAATGGATATTCACTATCGGGGCGTTCATTATTATCTGCGAACGGCAGCGGAATAATTTTTGCCTTACCATCGGGGTACGGAAATTTACCATCCGCATATAACCGTTGTGTTCCGGCTTCATCACCTTCACGACACGGCCATTGAATACCTCGTTGCTGTTCAATTTTATCGTAGCTCATGCCGGAGATATCTAAATAACGATCTTGACCTTTAGATAAGTCTTTCATTTCTTCAAACATATCTTCGGCATTTTCGGAAAACTTCATTTTCAAACCGTTTTCAAAGCGTTTTGATAAATTACTAAAAATCCACAAATCCGGTTTTGAATTTCTAAAGGGTTTTGCCACATTAGTTACACGATTTACACGACGTTCCGTGTTTGTGAAACAACCATCTTTCTCAGCCCAGATTGCAGCCGGTAAAAACATGTGCGCGTACTTTGTGGTTTCCACATCTGAATAAGCATCCTGCACCACTAAAAAATCTAACTTCTCTAATGTTTTACGAATCCGTGCGGTGTTCGGCATTGACGTCATCGGGTTCGTCCCAATTAACCACATGCCTTTTATTTGACCGGTTTCGATTGCGGGGAAAATATCGGTTTGAAATAAACCACGTTGCTTAGGTAAAAACGCCGGATCTATTCCCCAGTACTCCGCAATTTCTTCACGGTGATCGGCATTTTCTAATGCTCGGTGCCCAGGCAAGCCCGAGCACGATGACCACTCGCGCGTTCCCATTGCATTACTTTGACCGGTAATAGACAAACTCGTACCACCGGGCTTACCAATATTGCCGGTAATTAAATTTAAATTATTAATGCCCACTACGCCGTCAGAGCCGTGGGTACTTTGATTAATTCCCATCGTCCAAATTGACATGGCTTTGCCGGCTTTTGCATACAAACGCGCAACCGTACGAATAGTATCTTCATCAATACCGCAAATTTTTGATGCCGATTGTGGATCATAACCTTCAACAATCGCGGTGAACTCTTCCATGCCATTGGTGTGTTTTTCAATGTAGTCCATATCGGCTAAATTTTCATCGATAATAACGTGTGCTAACGAGTTTAATAACACTACGTCAGTGCCGGGATTAATGGCTAAATGCATATCAGCAAATTGTGCGAGCATAGTGACGCGAGGATCTACTACGATTAAAGGGAACTCACGTTTTTCCATCGCTTCTTTTAAACGCCAATAAATTATCGGATGTTGTTCGGGCAGGTTAGAACCAAAGGCAATTAAACAGTCGGTTTTTTCAAAATCTTCGTAACAACCGGGCGGGCCATCTGCACCGAATGAACGCTTGTAACCCGACACGGCAGAGGCCATGCACAAAGTGGTATTACCATCGTAATTATTGGTGCCGATTGCACCACGGGTTAATTTACCCAGCGTGTAAAATTCTTCGGTTAAAATTTGCCCGGTAGACACCACTGCGAAAGCATCACGACCGTGCTCTTCTTGAATGGCTTTTATTTTTTCTGCCATGGCATCCAGCGCGGGATCCCAATCGCTTTCTTGATACTCATCTAAGGTTGAATTTCTAACTAAAGGGGTTTTACCACGACCTTCAGTTTTAAATAACTCATGTTCGAAAATTCCCTTAATGCAAAGCTTGCCGCGATTCACATCTGCGCCGCCAACACCACGAGATGAAACTGCTTCGCCTTCACCGTTTATACCAACTTCAATTGCGCAACCGGTTGAGCAATATCCACAGGTTGTGTACTTCCATTCCACTACGCCTTTATCAGCGATTTTTATGGGATTTTTTTTGTTGCGGCCAAACAGCATTTGAGGGGGGCTCCGAATTTAAAACAAATTAATATCTATCTTCTTTTCGATCATACCTGCGAAGGCAGAAATTCAGTGACTTTAAACAACGAACAGCAGACACTTGATACCGGCCTTCGCAGGCATGACGAAGTAAAAACTTTATTTAAGTTCTAAAAATATTTTTCCACTTTCTATTTTTGTTGCATAGTGACCGGTGCAACCTTCATCAGGCCCCAGCGCTTCACCATTGGTTAAATCAATTTTCCAGTTATGTAATGGACATGTCACCGACTGACCGTGAACAATTCCCTGTGATAATTTACCTTGCTTGTGCGGGCAGCTATCGTTTACCGCAAAAACTTCATTGTCGTTATTTCTAAACACGGCAATTTCTGCTTCGCCATTTTTTACTACGCGTGCGCCGAGTACGGGGATGTCTTCTACTGCGCCAACTTCTATCCAATTTGACATAATTTTTAACCTTATATTTTTACTGACCTCTTAACAAAAAAGGGCTGTGGACGATTTAACAAGTAAACATCATTTGCTTAAAAATTTTAACTAGATGATGCTTGTTTAAATCCCCTCAATTCCCCTTTTTCTAAGGGCGAAGCTTTTATTTAACCAATCACTTTCAGTGGTGTAAATTCGTGAGCATCAACACCTTTGGTTGAGCGCTCGGTCCACGGGTCTTCCTGCGAACGGGTAATCTCTTGCGAGAATTTAAAACGTTCAGCCAGTTCTTTACGTAATTTGTCATTATCAACAATACTTTCTTTCACGTAAGTAAAACCAACCCGTTCGATCCACGGAGCGGTGCGTTCTAAGTAACGCGCTTGTTCGCGATAAATTTGGCAGAAAGCTGCGGCATATTCTAAAACTTCTTCTTCGGTATCAACTTTAGTTAAAAGATCGGTTACCCGAACATGAATACCACCGTTACCGCCGATGTGTAATTCATAACCCGAATCTACACATACCACACCAAAGTCTTTAATCGTCGCTTCTGCACAGTTACGCGGGCAACCGGATGCAGCCATTTTAAACTTATGCGGCATCCACGAACCCCAGCTTAGTTGCTCAAGTTTAATGCCGATACCGGTAGAGTCCTGTGTGCCAAAACGACACCATTCTTTACCAACACACGTTTTAACTGTTCGCAAAGCTTTACCGTAAGCGTGACCAGACACCAAGCCTTCATCGTTTAAATCTTTCCAGATTAAAGGCAGCTCTTCTTTTTTAACACCATATAAACCAATACGTTGCCCACCGGTTACGTGCACCGTGTCTAAATCAAACTTTTCCGCCACATTGGCAATCGCACGTAATTCTTTCGGCGTAGTCATGCCACCCCACATACGTGGAATAACCGAATAGGTCCCATCTTTTTGAATATTGGCGTGAGCACGCTCATTAATGAAACGTGACTGGTAATCATCTTTCGATTCTTCCGGCCACGAGCTAATCACATAGTAATTAACCGACATACGACACGCCGCACAACCGTCTGCATTTTTCCAGTTTAGCTTTGTGTAAACATCTTTAATTGAAGTTAACTTCTGGGTGCGAATTTGTTCGCGAACATGGTCGTGCGTGTGATCGGTGCAAGCACAAATCGGTTTGGCCTCTGGTGCGGCGTAATCGCCACCTAAAGTAAATTCTAATAACTGTTCAACTAAGCCCGTGCAAGAACCACAAGATGAAGATGCTTTAGTGTGTGCGCGAACATCTTCTAAAGTAAATAAACCTTTATCAGTGATGGCCTTAACCACATCACCTTTACATACACCATTACAACCACAAATTTCCGCATCGTCTGGCATATTAGCCACAACGTTTCCGCCGTGACCCGAGTCGCCTAAGTGACCTTGACCAAACATTAATGCATCACGGATATCAGAAATATTGGTTTGCTCGCGCATTAACTGAAAGTACCAGGCCCCATCAATAGTGTCACCGTATAAAACCGCACCTAAAATCTTCTCGTCTTTAATGACAATCTTTTTATAAACGCCGCGGTGTGCATCGCGCACCACAATATCTTCAGTGGTTTCATCCCCCATAAAATCGCCAGCCGAAAATAAATCGATGCCGGTCACTTTTAATTTTGTTGAGGTAATCGAACCTTCATAAATGCCTATACCTAATTCAGCCAAATGATTGGCGCAAACTTTTGCCATTTCAAATAATGGCGCAACTAAACCATAAGTTAAACCGCGATGTTCAATACATTCACCAATCGCGTAAATTTTTGGGTCATAAGTTTGTAAAGTGTCGTTAACCACAATGCCACGTTCACAATGCAAACCAATTTTTTTGCCCAGCTCTATGTTGGGGCGAATGCCTACTGCCATTACCACTAACTCGGCATCAATTTCAGTGCCATCGGCAAACAGTACTTTTTCAACTTTGCCGTCACCTTTAATTGCCTGGGTAGACGCCTTCATCATAAACGTCATGCCCTGCTCTTCTAATGAATGCTTTAACATCTCACCCGAAACATCATCCATTTGACGTTCCATTAACCAGTCCATTAAATGCACCACGGTTACGTCCATGCCCTGCTTCATTAAGCCATTGGCGGCTTCTAAACCTAATAAACCTCCACCAATAACCACGGCGGTTTTTTTAGTTTTTGATGCCTCAATCATGGTGTCCACATCTTTTATATCGCGAAAGCCAATTACACCTGGCAAATCATGCCCCGGAACCGGAATAATAAAAGGATCTGAACCGGTAGCGATTAACAATCGATCATAATCTACCGTGGTACCATCTTCAGCCGTTACCTTGCAGGCTTTACGATCAACATCCGTCACCTTCACACCTTTAATTAAGGTCACGTTATTATCTTCGTACCATTGCAAATCATTGAGCATGATTTCATCAACCGCCTTTTCGCCACATAAAACAGGAGACAGCAAAATGCGATTGTAGTTACCGTGAGGCTCGGCACCAAATACAGTGATGTCGTATTTGTCCGGGGCAAGTTCCAGCAGTTCTTCAACGGTACGCATACCTGCCATACCGTTACCAATAACAACCAGTTTTTCTTTCATGTTCTAACTCCAAAGATGGGGCGAATTTAGCAATTAATTTTACAATTAGTTATGACAAGCACTATACATGCCAAATATATATTTTCGACTTAACATACTGTTTTAAATAAATTTATAAACAATATATTAATCTTAAAAATAATTAATATTGATTTAATGCGCACTACAATAGTGCGCCGCACCAGCTTACAGCATTTAATAAGATACTAATATATTGCTCTGGAGCGATATTATAGTGCAGAGCACATCCAATTACCTATTCACTTTGCATCATATCTACTCATGGCCAAAAACAGGCAGAAAACCCGTACCTTTGCACCTATAATGTGCTGCAAGCTTGCAATACCCTTTGATAAAAACCCTTATCTATTTGTTTATTAAAGAATAAAAATTATTGGTACTAATATTGCTATTCATTTTGAAAATTACTTATTCGGGACAAACTGCAAATGAGCACCTCAGATAGCATTAAGATTTTTTCCTTTAGCGGGAACACACGAATTTTACACCTTTCGTGGATTGCCTTCTTTATCACCTTCGTCATCTGGTTTAATCATGCACCTTTATTAGCCGCGATGCGTGAGACCATGGGCTTAAGCGACCAACAAATCAAAACACTGCTCATTCTCAATGTTGCGCTCACCATTCCCGCCCGTATTATTATTGGCATGCTGGTTGACAGCTTTGGCCCAAAACGCATTTACTCCTTTTTATTAATGATTTCCGCCCTGCTCTGCTTTGGCTTTGCAATGGCACAAGACTTTGAACAACTCGCTATTATGCGTTTCTTACTGGGCTTTTCCGGTGCCGGTTTCGTGATTGGTATTCGAATGATTTCAGAGTGGTATCCCGCGCGTCAAGCTGGTGTAGCTCAGGGTATTTACGGCGGCTGGGGCAACTTAGGTAGTGCCGGCGCAGCCATTAGCTTGCCGACTATCGCTCTATTAATTGGCGGCGAGAATGGCTGGCGTTACGCAATTGCGAGTACCGGTGTGCTGGCCTTTGTTTACGCATTTATCTACTATTTCAGCACCCACGACACCCCTAAAGGCTCAACCTATTTTAAGCCTAAAAAAAGTGGTGCTCTGGAAATTTCTAGCAAAAAAGATTTCGCGTTATACCTGGTTATGAATATACCCATGTATGCGGCGCTGGGCGTGCTCACTTGGAAACTCGGCCCTGCTAATATTGGCATGCTGGAAGCGGGCATCACCAATACGACTTATGGCGTACTCATCGCGCTTTATGCCTTTCAGGCATTTCGCATGTATCAAGTTAACATCCGCATATTTAAAGTCGATGTGCCCGAAATTGAACGCTATAACTTTAGTCAGGTGGCAGTGCTAAACCTGTCTTATATGGTGACCTTTGGCTCTGAGCTGGCGATTATCTCAATGTTGCCTTTATACTTTATGGATACCTTCGATTTAACGCCTGCTGGTGCTGGCCTTGTCGCCTCCATCTTTGCCGGTTTAAATATCATTATGCGCCCCGCTGGTGGCTGGATTTCAGACAAGTATGGGCGCAAGCTCACCCTGATCGTTATTATGTTTTTCTTAATTATTGGCTATGCGGCGATGAGCCAGATTAATGCTGACTGGTCACTACCGGCGGCCATTGCGGTAACCATTTTCTGCTCCCTTTTTGTGAATGCGGGCAACGGTGCAGTGTTTGCCGTAGTACCGCTGATAAAGCGCAGACTCACCGGCCAAATTGCGGGCATGACCGGGGCTTACGGCAATGTTGGCGCAGTGACTTTTTTAACCGTATTATCATTTGTATCCTCAGAAGTGTTCTTTTTAGTGATAGCCGGAGCGGCGGCCTTCGTATTTATAGCCACGGTATTGATTTTAAAAGAACCCTCCAGCAAGATGACGGAAGTATTGCCGGATGGTACTGTGCAGGTGATTGAGACTTAAATACGGCATCAGGGCAGAGCAAACGCTAGCAGGTTAGGTCTTTTTTGTGATTAATATTTCTCTGGTAACAGGGCTTAGCCCTGTTGTGAGCACAGCAACTAAAGACCCGTCTCCAGATGAATAGACTCCGCTTCAATAAAGTCGAGCGAGTAAAACTAAAAATGAGACCATCGCAAACATGACCAGCAGCCAGCTAAAAATCAACCTCGCCCAAAGCTCAGATGAGGGTATCAAAGACCATAACGAAGACTCCTATGGCACGGTCACCCCCGAAGGTCAGCTACTCGAAAATAAGGGTATTTGTGCCATTGTCGCCGATGGCATGGGCAGCTGCGCGTTTCCCAAAGAGGCATCAGAATATGTGGTAAAAGGTTTTTTCAGCGACTACTACAGCACCCCTGAAAGCTGGACGGTAAAAACCTCCGGTGCCAAAGTACTCACTGCACTTAATAGTTGGTTGTATGGAAAAAGTACCGACGACCATGCTAAAGCCTATGTCACCACTTTTTCCGCTCTTATTATCAAATCCACCACCGCCCATATACTGCATGTGGGGGATAGCCGCATTTACCGCCTGCGCGATGGCAATATAGAGCAACTCACCAATGACCACCGCATCTGGATTACCCAGGAGAAAAATTATTTAAGTCGCGCCATTGGTGTCGATTTACATTTAGACCTCGACTATAAAAGTGTAGACCTCGAAGTAGACGACGTATTTGTGATGACCACCGACGGTATTCACGACTACCTGTCGGACAATCAAATTAAAGACACGGTGAGCCAGTCGGCACACTTAAATGTGCTAGCCGACCAGCTCATCAGCTCAGCACTTGCCCAGGGCAGCCACGACAATGTCACCTGTCAGATTATTCACATCGAGCAACTTCCCGGTCAACAGGCCAATGAAGTAATTAATGATTTAGTGCGCCTGCCCTTTCCGCCTGATTTATCAGCGGGAATGATAATCGATGGCTACGAAGTAATTAAAGACCTTCACTCCAGCTCCACATCGCAGCTGTATTTAGTTGAAGACACCGATACCAATAAAATAATGATAATGAAAACCCCATCGGTGAACTTTGATGACGATGCCTCTTACATCGACCGTTTTCACATGGAAGAATGGGCAGGCAAACGAATATATCATCCCAATGTAATGGTGACCTACGAACAAAAACGCAAACGTAGCTGTCAATATTTTTTAATTGAATATATAGAAGGCATAACCCTCGCCCAGTGGATTGAAGAAAACCCGCAACCCGATATTCAACAGGTCACCAAAATTATCGACCAGATTATTCAGGGCTTGCGCGGGCTGCATCGTTTAGAAATGCTGCATCGGGACTTAAAGCCCGACAACATTATGATTAAAGAAGATGGCACCGTAAAACTCATCGATTTAGGCGCGGTAAAAGTCGCCGGCATTCAGGAAATCGCATCCCCGGTTGAGCGCCTGGAACTGCTCGGCACCAAAAACTACACCGCCCCCGAATACTTAATAGGCGTTGCCGGCTCCAATAAATCCGACTTATTTTCACTGGGTGTTGTCGCCTATGAAATGCTTACCGGCAAACTACCCTATGGTGATCAGTCAGATAAAAATCTCGACTGGCGCGCCATTAGCAAAATCAAGTATACCAGCGCGCTACAATACAACCCGATGATTCCTCTATGGCTAGATGGCGCCATTGAAAAAGCCGTACGTATAGATCATCGTTTACGGTACGACAGCTTCTCTGAGTTTTATCATGACCTGACTCACCCCAATGAGTCATTCATGAAAAAAAGCCTGCCTCTAGTCGAAAAAGACCCTCTGATTTTCTGGCGCATTATTGCAACAGCTTTGTTTATTAGCAATCTCGTTTTACTCTATCTACTGGTCAAGTAAGGCTATTTTATGGTCTACACTCATTACTATCCTTTTTAGTAATGAGCCAACTTAGTGCCGATACAATCAGACAATAATTTGAATTCAACTAACTACAGAAAAGAACTAAAGGATAGAGAAGCAGAAATCGAGCTGCTACAACAAACTTTTCGCTTAGTCGCTAGCGAGTTAAATATTGAAAAAATATTCGACTCCATTTCTCAACGAGCACTGCAACTCGTGCAGGCCGAAACATTACTCATCCCGATTCTCGATAAAAACAATGAAACCTATACCTACCGTGGCGGTGCCGGCAAAAACAGCCAGGAAATTATTGGTGAATCTTTGTCTATGGATTACGGCGTATGCGGCTGGGTATGGAAGCACAAAAAAGCCTGGTGGCGCGGCATACTCAGCGAGCTAAATGAGGATGAGCGCAACCGCTGGGAAAAAAAAATCGGCACACTAATTCTGGTTCCCCTGCAAGGCAGAGATCAATTTCTCGGTGGCATAGCCGCCATGAATAAAAAAGACGGACTGGAATTTAGCCGTCGAGATTTAAACATTTTAAGCATGTTTGCCGGCATTGTTTCTATCGCCATCGAAAATGCACTGGCAGTTAAAGAACTTGAAGACACCCAAAGTAATTTAGTTGAACATCAACTTAAACTAGAAAGACTAAATCGAAAATATTCCGAGTCAAGCCACAAAGTCGAGCAACTTTCACTTTATGATTCATTAACCGGATTACCCAACCGCTCACTACTTCGCGATCGTTTAAACAATCAACTTCTTATTTCAAAAAAACAAAAATTAATACTCAGCATTATTTTAATTGATATTGACCACTTCAAAGCTATTAACGATGCACTAGGCCATGACAATGGTGATCAAATATTAATTGAATTTTGCAACCGCATTCAAAACTCACTCTACCCTAATGAAACATTTAGCCGACTCGGCAGCGATGAATTTATTTTAATTCTTCCAGAAACAGGTCAATCGAAAACCGTCAAACGCGCTAAAAAAATACTCAGCGATTTAGGCGCCCCCTTTATAATTAACAATAACGAACTTAATATAAAGGCCAGCATGGGGATCAGTTTATTTCCACTTCACGGAAAAGACCGCAGCACATTATTGCGCCATGCAGACATAGCTTTAAATATTGCAAAGAAAGACAATAGTTCATTACATATTTTTGAAAACAAAAAAGACGAAACCGACGACAGTCATCTTAGCCTTGCCATCGACATTAACAATGCCTTTAAAAATCACGAGTTCGAATTATATTACCAAGCTAAAATTGACATTAAAACTAACAGCCTTATTTCAGCCGAAGCATTAGGGCGTTGGCGACACCCGACACGCGGCACCATATCGCCGATAATTTTTATTGATGCATTAGAGCAATACAATTCAATTGATCAATACACTTACGAAGTTATTGAAAAAATCGCCAAAAATATTAACCGTTGGACTACGGCCGGTTACAATATAAAAATTGCCGTCAACATTTCTACTAAAACATTAATGAACCCCGAGTTTGTAAATCAGGTTCAATCGAGAATAAGCGACTTTTCAATTTTTAGACGGCTGATTTTTGAAATTACCGAAAGTATGTTTTTATCCGATTACGATCATGTTTTCGATTCACTTACCCGCATCCGCGCACTCGGTATTGATTTATCAATAGACGACTTTGGTACCGGCTACTCATCGCTCAGCCGTTTAAAAAAATTACCCGTTAATGAACTTAAAATAGACCAGTCATTTATTAAAGACATGTCTGATAATATTGATGATGAAATTATTGTTAAAGCCATAATTGATCTGGCACATAATTTAGGATTATCAGTTGTCGCCGAAGGCGTAGAAACTCGGGAAATTATGAACAAGCTAAACAAACTCGGCTGCGACATTGCACAGGGTTATTTAATTAGCCGACCGATTCCTGAAAAAGAATTTGAAATTTTACTTGGAAAATTTAAAGCTTAGCTTATAAAAACAAACTAAACGGGATCGCAACTAAAAGCAATCGGAGTCAGTACCAGTATATTAAGGGCAACTCACAAGAGATGCGACTTTAAGCGCGTATTACCACCTGATTTCATAGCAACTTTTTATGTGCAGCTAAAGACTGAAATTACAAAAACCAACTTTAACTCCTATTCCCTTATAAAAAAACGTCTCCTATGCATGCTCACGACTAACCGAAATAACATTTGAAAGCTGTTGTATTTTATCCATCACTCGACCTAACTGGTTCAGGTCACTAATCTCCGTTGTAATCGTCATATCAGCCGTTTGTTCATCTTTATTCGATTGCGTATTAACCCCAATCACATCTACCTTTTCATCGCTTAGCACTTTACTCACATCGCGCAATAAACCCTGCCGGTCAAAGGCCTCTATTCGAATGGAAACTTTATAGGTTTTTTGCAATGCATTACCCCAGTCAGCCTCAATTAAAAAGTCACGTTTTTTATCTTCCAGATTAATAATATTCACGCAATCTTTTCGATGCACCGCCACGCCTTTTCCGCGCGTAATAAACCCAACGATTTGATCACCCGGAACCGGTTTACAACAATTTGAAATAGTAGTTAATAAATTAGCCACACCACGAATTCTAACCTCATCACCCGTTAGTGTTTTTTTCGATGATTTACCGGTTTTAGCAAGCAGCGGAATACTTTCACTCTTATCTAAAAAAACCTCGTGCAATGCATTAGCTAGCTGGCCAGAGGTAATATCACCTCGCCCGATTACGGCAAAAAAATCATCTGCCGAATTTTGCTTATAGTGATCTACAATTTTTTGCAACGAAACCTTAGCTAAACCTAAACGATTTAATTCACGCTCATAACAGACCTTACCATCAGAAACATTTAACTCAAAATCCTGATGTTTAAACCAACTCTTAACTTTTGATCGAGCTCGTTTAGTTTTCAGGTAACCTAAATTCGGGTTCATCCAGTCACGACTAGGGGCTGCCGTATTACCGGTTAACACTTCAACTTGCTCACCATTTTTTAGCTCATAAGTTAACTGCACAATGCGCCCATTAACTTTTGCACCACGACAACGATGGCCAATTTCAGTGTGTACGATATAAGCAAAATCTAACGGCGTTGCTCCGCGGGGTAAATCAAGCACCTTACCTTTAGGCGTTAAAATAAAAACTCTATCGGGAAATAATTCAGTATGAAAACTATCAATTAATTCATCATCATTAGTTTCATTCGGGTCGAGCAATTTGCGCAGTGATGCTATACCTTTTTCTAAACTCACATCATTACCACTGCCTTCTTTATAGCGCCAATGAGCCGCTACTCCATATTCAGCAAAAGCGTGCATTTCTGTAGTGCGAATTTGAATTTCCAGCGCTTTACCATCAGGCCCAAATACAGCAGTGTGCAGTGACTTGTAACCATTTTCTTTTGGGTTGGCAATGTAGTCATCAAACTCTTGTGCAATATGCCGCCAACGACCATGTACAATTCCCAGCACCGCATAACAATCAGCCACCGCATCTACGGTTATTCTAATGGCTCGCACATCAAACAATTCCGTGAATTCTTTTTGTTTAGCGATCATTTTTTTCCAGATGCTATAGATGTGTTTTGGACGACCATACACTTCAGCCTTTAGTGCATTTTCATCAAGCATTTCAGAAATTTCATTCACCGCATTTTTTATATAGCTTTCTCTTTCTTCCCTGCGCTCTTCTAATAATTTTGCAATGCGTTTATATGTAAATGGTTCAAGAAAACGAAAGGCTAAATCCTCCATTTCCCATTTAAGTTGCCCTAAACCTAAACGATTTGCCAGCGGTGTAAATATATCTAAGGTCTCTTTTGCAATGAGCTGGCGTTGCGGGGTGTCGTCTCCCGCCAACAATCTTAAACGTTGCACCCGATAAGCGAGTTTAATTAACATCACCCGCACATCATCTACCATCGACAATAACATGCGCCGTAAACGTTCTATTTGTTCGGGTGAATTATCACCCATGTCTTCGATGTGAAAATCATGTAACCAACGCACTTTTTTAACTAAGTGATAAACCTCATCACCATAATCATCACGAATACTTTCAATAAATTCACTGTTATTTAAACGAAAATCTCCCAGCAATGTTACCAACAAAGTTGTGCTATCTACGCTTAATTCGGCAAGTACCAAGGCAACGTCTAAGCCACTTGGCAGATTTTTTTCAGAGTCCGGTAAGTTCCAAATGAGTTTACAGGCGCGAATGAGTTTTTCATCGCTGCCGCAAGAAGCAGTTAGTTTTTGTAAGTACTCATCAAAAGTATATTGATGAGTGATGGCGGGCTTAGTCTTAGTGGTACGCATGAGCGGGTAGCTTATTTTTTAAAGTTGCGTTGTTTACTTATGAATTCTAGTTGAATCCTTTCTTTGTATATCCCCGGGTTTACATCAGGAATTGATCCTTAAATATTTAAACAATATTTTACAGATCGGGTTTTTCTAAAAATTTATTGGCAAGCGTCGCAAAGCCCATAAATAATTAAGCTGTGTTCAGAAATACTAAAGTCATTATCTTTAGCAATTTGATTTTGATGCTGCTCGATTACATCGTCCATAAATTCAACTACTTTGCCGCAGCTAGTACAAACCAGGTGATCGTGGTGCTCACCCTGGTTTAATTCAAATACCGCCTGCCCACCTTCAAAATGATGGCGCGTTACTAAGCCTGCACCTTCAAACTGGGTTAGCACCCGGTAGATTGTTGCCAGCCCAATTTCTTCATCTTGCTTGAGTAGGGACTTGTAAATATCTTCTGCGCTTTGATGGCGCATATTTCCAGACTCTAACAATTCCAGTATTTTCATGCGTGGCAGGGTGACTTTTAGCCCTGCTTTTTTTAAATCAGCGGTTTCCAAATCAAACTCCTGCTATTTTTTAGGGGGGATTTAGTTTATTATTCTCTCCCTACATTATACGCAAATCTAAATATGTATCATTAATATATGCAAAAGAATCTCATTATTATTAGTATTTTAACCGGTCTGCTATGGTTTAGCGGATGCACGCCTCATCGCATCGATATACAGCAGGGTAATAAAGTCACGCCGGAAAATTTCGCCAAACTGAAAACCGGCATGAACCGTAATCAGGTGAGTTTTGTGCTGGGCACACCACTGCTGAAAGACCCATTTCATCAAGATCGTTGGGATTATATATATTATAAAAAACCCGGTAATGAGGCGCCGAAGCAATCGCGGGTTACCCTTTACTTTGATGACGACACATTAATAAAAATTGATGACAGCGCTTACACGCCTGAGGTTCATGCTGAAAAGCATATGGATAATGGCAGCGTGATTTTTGATGATACTGGCGGTGGCGGCGGTGGCGGCGGCGGCCATAAACACTAGGCCAATCTAACTAACGGCATAAAAATATCGGCTAAATATTGGCCGGTATGACAACGCCTTAACTCCCCTTTTTCATTTTCTTACCCGCCGCTTCGCGCTGTCGGCGCACTTCTTTGGGGTCAGCAATTAACGGCCGGTAAATTTCAACTCGATCCCCTGCTTTTAGCTCGGCGGTTTTTTTGCCCAGTTTTCCGAAAATACCGATCTTATTAACCTTTAAATCAATTTCAGGAAATAGCTGCAAAATGCCTGATTGCTCCACCGCCTGCTCGAGTGTTGTGCCCGGCACCACCGATACGCTCACAATTTGCTGCTGATCCTCTCTGGCAAAGGCCACTTCAACCTCAAAACGCGCAGGCTGCTCTGCTGGGTTTTCTAAGGCTTCAGAATCGTTCACCATACACCTCCACTGCGCGCTTACAAAATGCATCGACCATTGAGTTAGCGATTTGATTAAAGACCGGCCCCACCGCCAATGCAAGCAGTTTACTTTCAAACTCAAATTCCAAATCCAGTGAAATTTTGCTAGCACTGTTATTTTTCAGCGAATCAAAGCGCCAATAACCCTGCAATTGTTTAAACGGGCCCTCTACCAGCCGCATCTCAATCATCTTATTTTTTTGCAGGCGATTAAGTGTGGTAAAAGACTTATTTAATGCACCCTTGGCTATTTCAATGCTGGCCTGCACTTCCTGCTCATTTCTGGAAATGATTTCAGTTGAGCGACACCAGGGTAGAAAAGTTGCGTAGGTTTCAATGTCATTCACCAATGCATACATTTCTTCTACAGAATAGTGCACCAGAGCATTTCGGGAAATTAACGTCACATCTAAACCTGTTAATGTAAGTGATCAAAATACTGTCACTTATTTTATAATTAAATATCTTTGAAGACAGGGCTTTAGCCCTGTTAAAAACGGAGTTCTGCAAACCAAGCTAAGCTTACTGGTATGAATGATACACAATGCTTAACAGCCAAACATTAGTGAAAATCAATTACACCTATCACATTTAAAAATACCACCATTACGGCGATAGGCGCTACCACCCGCACCAAATTGATCCAGATTGTATATCCTTTCGGTGTAGTATTCAGCTCTTTCTTACTTGAATCGGGATTCATTAACCAGCCAGCAAAAACCGCGATAAACAAGCCGCCCAATGGCAACATAATATTGGCGGTTAATCCATCGAGTATATCGAAAAACGTTTTGTTTTCGAATAAGGTTTCACCAAACAAACTTAGTGACCAGGTTTTCGCTTTCCATAAATTAAACGACAATACGCTACCAACGCCCACCAACCAGGTTGCAACACCACACCAAACCGATGCGGTTACCCGGTTCATACCTTTGTTTTCTACCAGCCAGGCCACCGCTGGTTCAATTAATGATATTGACGAGCTTAGTGCCGCGAAAGACAATAAGATAAAAAACAAAGTGCCGATTAAAACCCCCGCTTCCATTTGACCAAATGCAATAGGTAAGGTTTGAAAAATTAAGCCCGGCCCGGCTCCCGGCTGCAACTCATTGGCAAATACAATAGGAAAGATAACCATACCAGCCATTAATGCCACTAGCGTATCCGCTGCCGCTATCATCACAGATGCTTTAGCGATGGAGGTCTCTTTGGGTAAGTATGAGCCATAAACCATTATCGCCCCCATGCCTAAACTGAGGGTGAAAAATGCATGGCCCATGGCCACCAGCACACTTTGGGCGCTGAGTTTACTAAAATCAGGGGTGAATAAAAATTCGATGCCCCGTAAAAAATAGCCCGTCGACATGGCATAAAATATCAAAATAATCAGCAGCACAAACAAGCTAGGCATTAAATATGTCACCGCCCGCTCGATGCCGCGTTTCACACCCCGCGACACTATTATCATGGTGATCACCATAAAAATGGTATGCCATGCAAGTACGCTTTCGGGGCTGGAAACAAAATTAGTAAACAGACTGCTTACACCATCTGCAGTAGCGCCATCAAATACCCCTGAAGCGGTACGAAAAACATAAGACAGGGCCCAGCCGGCTATCACACTGTAATAAGATAAAATCAAAAAACCGGCGACCATTCCCAGCCAGCCTAATAAAGTCCAGCTCTGGGGACGCCCCTCTTCAACCGCCAAAAATGCCATCGTATTCACCGGGCTTCGCCGTCCCCGACGACCCAGCATGACTTCCGCCATCATAATGGGAATACCAATGGCTGCGATACAAGCCAGATAAACAATAACAAATGCACCACCACCATTTTCACCGGTGATATATGGAAACTTCCAGATATTTCCCAGACCCACCGCCGAACCTGTGGCCGCTAAAATAAACGCCATGCGCCCCGACCACTGCCCGTGAATAGAGCTTCGCTTTACTTCAGTCATTCAAACTCCATAATGATCATATAATTTTATTTATTAAATTATTGTTTTATATGAGAATATAATTCTAAATCTGTACGTAACGGTTTTAACTACCCGCACAGTTTAAACGACATTTTAGTTTCAATAAATGTTTTAAAAACGTTTTTAAATTTAGCTGCATATTTAACGTATAATCACGCTACTTTAATCATCTGCAAAATAATTCATATTTAAGAATGGCAAAGAAAAATAAAAAAACAAATAAAAATTCCGGCAGCAGTATTGCGCACAATAAAAAAGCCCGTCACGATTACACCATTGAAAAAACCTTTGAAGCAGGTATTGTGCTAGAAGGCTGGGAGGTGAAAAGTATCCGCGATGGCCGTGTACAAATGACCGATACCTATGTAATGGTAAAAGGCAATGAAATTTTCTGGCTGGGCGGGCAAATCACCGCCCTGCTTTCCGCCTCGACTCACGTTAATCCCGAACCCAGCCGCGCACGTAAATTATTATTGCATCGCTATGAGATTGATAAGCTGGTGGGTGCGGTTGAGCGCAAAGGTTATACTTTAGTGCCACTAAAAATGTACTGGAGTAAGGGTAATGTCAAAATGCAGATTGGTTTAGCAAAAGGTAAGCAATTGCACGATAAACGCGCAGATGAAAAAGACCGGGACTGGAATCGGGATAAAGCGAGAATACTAAAGGGCACTCACCACTAGTGCTTTGCTGCTAGAGCGTTGCTACAAGGGCTTCCCCATCAGGCCTATTCACCACTGTACCAGCCAACCCAGTTTGCTGGCTCCGGGTGGGCTTTACGATATTGTTTACGTGCTTCTTTCGTTGAATAACGATTATAGGGCCAGATATATTCCATCAAATATTGATTGCCTGCCCCAGTGCGCCAAAATCGATCACTGCGGGAATAACCTGGATACCTGTCCCAGGGTGGTTCAGGGGGGTGGGCTTTAAGCTCATCTTCAAAATACTGCTTGCGCTTAGAAATTAAACGAGCCAGACCATTCTCAGATAAACCGCGTAAATCATGCACATCCATTTGAGTATCATTCTGAAATATTTTTTCATTTAGCATTTAGTTCACCAGAGCTGTATTTAGGGAACTCTCAAAAGACGAGTGATATAAATAATGCTTATCTTTAAATAAATTAATATGATACCAGTGTAGCCTAATTTGATTAAAAAATCACCAATTCAAAAAATACACATATGAAAAACACGATTAAATAATCAATCTCGAAAACTGCTCGGATACAAAACGCTAGAATGTGACTAAAAGCCACACCCTTAGGGCGTGGCTTCAATTTTAAGCCCGTACAGTTACACTCAACATTACAACATTTCAGAAAATGCTTTCTCCAATTGCTGAGGATGCTCTAAAAACATTCCATACATTTGTTTTGAAAAATCATCTGGCAATACATCCGTAACACCTTCCGCCAAAGCCTCAAATGTTTTTTGTGCAACTTGACTCGGCGCGGCTTTATCCATTTCCCAACCTTCTGCCATGCGAGTATCAATTGGCCCCGGATAAATACCCAGCACTTGAATGCCTTCGCTACTTAGCTCTGCCCTCAAACCCTGGGTATAAGAATGCATCGCCGCTTTAGTTGCAGAGTAAGGCGCAATCGCCGGAAAATTACTGATGCCCGCAATTGATGAAAGATTAATAATCGCCGCCTGTTTTGATGCACGCAATAATGGCAACAATGCTTGAGTTAATTGCAGCGGCCCAAAATAATTGGTCTGCATTTCTAAGCGCGCAATTTCGAGCGCATTGTCTGCACAAAATGTGCAAGCGTTGATAATGCCTGCATTGTTTATCAAAATATCTAATTCCGATATTTTATTTGCCAGCTGCGTAATGTGATCAGGGTTAGTCACATCTAATAAAATCGGCTCAATAATAGCCGGTGCTTTTTCTACCAATGATTGCAGGCTATCCACATCCCGTGCCGTGGCGTAAATTTTTCTGGCTCCGGCCTCTAACAGCGCTAACACATAAGCTTCCCCAATACCTCGATTTGAGCCGGTTACTAATGCTACCTTATCTTTAATCATAAAATTTTTCATGGTAAATCCTTTATTTGTGAAGTGCAGATAGTATTATTTAAAACGAGCCATTTGATAACAGGCAACTTTGATATAGGATTTATTCATTTTACAAATAAGTAAATAATCAAAGATGCAAAACAATCAATTACTCGGTGCTATGCAGGTATTCATTTCAGTGGCTGATAGCGGTAGCTTCTCAGAAAGTGCTCGTCGCATGGGGCTATCACAACCCTCTATCTCTCGCCAAATTACCAAGCTTGAAAGCCATTTAGGCGTGCGCCTACTGCAACGCACTACCCGCAGTTTAAGCCTCACCGAAGCCGGGCAAATTTACTATGAAAAAGCCCGCCGGATTCAACAGGATGTCTTTGAAGCCGGCCAATCAATTAGCGGCTTTAAAGACACACCCTCCGGCCTACTCAGAATCAGCGCACCCCACACCTGGGCTGAAAATATTATTACGCCGTATATCGGCGAGTTTTTGGTGCAGTACCCTTTAATTAAACTCGACATCGAATCCAATGACACTTTTCAGGATATGATTGAAGACCGGCTTGATCTGGTAATACGGGTTGGCCGGTTAAAAGATAGCTCACATATCGCCATTCCGCTTTCAAAACTTCGCATGGTATTATGCGCAACTCCCGCTTATCTCAAAGTACATGGACATCCGAAAACCCCATCCGATTTACAGAATCATAACTTTATTATTTACGAAAAATTTAATCAGCTGATTTTTTCCAACGATAACAATGACCAGCAAATTACCGTGTCCGGCAATGTAAAAACGCATATTGCCGCCATTATGTTGTCAGCAGCGTGCCAGCATATCGGGATGACCCTGTTACCGGATTTACTGATTGATCAACAGCTAACATCCGGTGAGCTGATTGATGTAATGCCGAATGAAAACATAAGTGTTAAAAATTTACCGGTTGAACATATTTATGCACTGTACTCAAACCGTAAACATCTACCGGCAAAGGTGCGGGCTTTTCTGGATTTTATTCGTACAAAGTTTTAATTAAAATAATCCTGAAACAAAAAAATAGCCCAAGATTTCGGGCTATTTTTTACTTTATCAATTAACAGATACTATTCATCAGACACCCGTAAAAACGACATCATGCCATTCTCGCCATGCTGAAAAATATGACAATGAAAAACCCAGTCTCCGGTTGCTCCACCGCCACTTACACTGCCCACCTGTGCGCCAAACTCCGGACGATCTTCCACTTCAAATAAATAAAATACCGAAGTACGTGGCGGAATATTAATGGTATCAATAAACTCATTGTGCGCATTAATATTCCACGTATCCATATAACCTTCTTCTTCATTGATGCTGACATAATGAGTCGGTTGAAATGAGAAACCGTGCAGGTGTAATGGGTGATGCATATCCGTGTAATTATGCGCCTCCCATTTAACGACTTCACCGACTTTTGCCGTGCGGTAATTAGTTCGATCATCAACACCCGCATAGTCATCAATTTTAAACCATTTTTCTTTTGGCATGCCCATCATCATGGCCATCATGTCCGCCTGCATTTTAATTTGCGTATCCTGACGTTCGGGTACTAAACGCCCCACATTCGCAACCAGCCCATCACCTTCTGCAAGGTTAAATGGTCTGAAACGATTCCACATGGAAAACATTCGATTTGATTTGAGTTTAATTTTAAACAGATCAATGCTGGGGCGAATGCCATCATCATCAGCATCGGTTAACATCATGCTGCCATCCGGCATCATCATAACTTTATGACGTCCACGGGCAAAGTCTTTCCATAACACAGTTAACTCATCACCGTTTGAACCCTGGGGCACAATAACCACATCGGCTCGTTGTGCCGGTGCAATTAATATTTCACCTTTATCGTAACCGGTATCAATATTAATCATGCCAGTGTAACCATCATAGCTGTCATTCATTGCCGTGCGCATGCCGGGAATAGAGCCGCCTTCTACGCGCACCTTAGAAATCAGACCGCCTTCTCCACCGACTCTATAAATAGTGTGCCCCGGCAGTGATAAACGATAGTAGCGGGTGATTGAAGTGTTAATTAAACGCAAGCGAATCGGTTCACCCGGTGCGACTGTTAATGTCGGCATAATTTTTCCGTTTACTAAAAGGTGATCACCTTCGGTTCCGTTCATGGTTTCTATCATCGGCACATCATCCAGATCTTTTACCTGTGCGTCTTCAATAGAAATATCACTTAACACCAGTGTAATATCTTTTTTAGGTAAAACACCTGCATACTTTAGTTGGCTTTCCTCCGGCTGTTTAACAATTAGTGGGCCGTATAAACCGGCGATCACTTCCTGAGCACCGCGAATATGCGGGTGATACCAGAATACGCCTCCACGGGGTACCAAAAAATCATAAGTATAAGTTCCACCTGCGGAAACTTCCTGTTGAGTAACAGGTGTACCATCGCTGATATTATTTAGCTCAATTCCATGCCAGTGAATAGTAGACGAAAAAGCTTCAGGCAAACTGTTTTTAAAATGCACAATCACCCGGTCACCCTGTTTCACATTAATTTGCGGGCCGGGCACCTGGCCGTTATAAGCAAAAACCGTCGCGGTTTCACCATTTGAAAGTGTAAGCTGCAGGGGAGCTGCTTCAATATGTGTTTCAAAAATATGCGGATCGGGATTAATATCAATAGCGGGTTTCACTTTGACATTCTGATTTGAGAAACCCGCCATATATGCATGTGCAGGTAAGGAAAAAAACAATAAAGCAGCCAGTCGTAAGTATTTCTTCATTTAATTCTCCACATTAAGTTTACGCTACACTGCCAACATAAATATGCTTGAATGCAATCGTAAATTTTAGTTTTTTATTATTGCTTCTATTTGATTAATGTTATTTCTTTATTGATAGAAAGTATCAACCAGCAAAGATAGTAAACGAATACATTTATGAAATTCTGTGACTTTAAGCACGGAAGCTAAAAAGCCAGCCAAACGGTAGAAAAACATGATTTTAACTGGCCTAAAAAGTACCTCAGTTTATTATTGATTTAATATGTGTTAATTTTCAGTAACCTATTTATGATGACCATCATAAATTTAAACTAATTTTATTCTTTAACTTTTAGGGGCTATTTAATGACCAGTATAAAAATACTGATACTCTGTGCGTCAGTGATTATGCTAGCCGCCTGTGGTGGTGGCGGTAGTGAGCCGCCAGTAACCACCGCCACGCCATCGGTTGGGGTATTTGTTGATAGCGCCGTTGGCGGTCTTCAATACCAGGCACCGAGCTATTCCGGCTCGACTAACACATTAGGTGAATTTAATTATTTACCGGGGGAGCGAATTACGTTTTCAATTGGCGACATTGTATTAGGCAGTGCTCAAGCTGGCGCTATCATTACGCCTTTGTCACTAGTGCCTGGCGCAAGCGGTGCTAATGACCCAACCGTCACCAATATTGTGCGGTTATTATTAACTTTAGATGATGATAATAATCCAGATAATGGCATTAACCTCGGAAATGAAATTACCGTAGCGGCACAAAACTTAAGCATTAATTTCAGTGCAGCAGACCTGAGCGCAGACCCCGGAGTGAACAGCCTACTTACGGCACTACCTGCCCAGCCTACATTAATTGATAACGAAACCGCACAGGCCCACTTCAGTGCAAGCCTTGCAACTCAATCTAATTGGGGAACGATGGCATGGGGTGGTGGCATCTGGAAAAGCGCAACACCTTAAGGCCTGCTTACAGCAATTCATTTCAATATTACACATGAAATAAATTTTAAAAATTAATAATAGAGGCTTATAAATTGAATAATCTAACATTAAAAATATTGGGAGCAGCCGTTAGCGCTGCGTGTTTAAGTTTAACCATCAGCACAACATATGCCGCTGCATTGGTAAATTTTAGTAACGGTGCCGTTGCCGATGCGGACGATGTTAATCACAACTTTAATGAACTGGCGACACGCATTGATAATGTCAGCACCACTCCCGGTGAAATTGGACCGGCCGGACCACAGGGTGCCCCCGGCGTTGATGGTACAGATGGCGCAGGCGTTTCAACCTATTCGTGGCAAGGTTACGGCAGCTCGGCGTGGTCAGCAAAAGCCTTTATCAGAAAAGATAGCGGTAATAATTTTGATAAAGAAGTGAGAACTTTTATTCGCACGCCTTCCAGTGCAACAACCGGTACAACGGTAATGACACGGGTTCGCAGTGATTCTACCAACACCAGACCCGACAGGTATCAGAAACTCACTTTCAGCTATGATACACAAGATGCGCTGTTATTCACTGGCATCGACAACTATTCTTCCGATGGCCTAACCCTGGTTAGCGAAATGACAATTTCGCCCGGTGTTAATCTACGCAATAACACCATGAATTTAGGCATGACATGGGCAAGCGCAGCTCAAACTGACACTACTTTTGTTAATGGCGACCCCGCAACACAGTCTTTTACAGTAGATAGCCGTAGCCTGTTAGCGGTGGAGAGCATTACGGTACAATCTGTCACTTATAACAATTGTTATAAAATTCTCACTAACCGTTCCGGCGCAACGATGGGCAACCACTTCCAGAGAATCAGCTGGTTCTGCCCTAACAATGTTGGTCTGGTTAAATATATTCAAACTAAAGATATAGGTTCTACGGTAGACTATCAGGTGCTGGAATTTGATCCGAATGATAGCGAGTCTGTTGCCGTACAGTAATTAATATTTTTACCCAAATAAAAACTCACCGGCTGTGGGCTGAAAGTCCATGATCTGGTGAATGGGGACTAAGAGTCTTCCTGTATAACACCGCACTTCTATTTTAAAATTATATTTCCCTTTTCAGTATTTGAAACTTCCCTATAATGCTCAAGGTACTCCTGTAGCACTTCATCCGTCACGTTACCTGTAAGTCAGGCGCTATAACCAGTTACCCAGACATGCTTGCCCCAGCATCATTCCCAATATCGCTTTTTCAATTTCTAAAACTCGCACTCTATTGCAATCGCAAATATTAACCTGCAAAGGTGTGTGCATCTTTAGCATTTTTCGTGAAAAATCCAATCAAAAACCTAAGATAAATAGTTTGATTTTTTTAAGCTGATTTTATCCAGTGGTATCGGTTTTGAAACATAATAACCTTGCGCATAATCCACTCCAATGCTCTTTAGTTTTTCAAAAATATCACTGTTTTCAACATATTCTGCAATGGTTTTAATTCCCATAATATGCCCGACCTGGTTTATTGATTCCACTAAAGCCAGATCAATGGGATCTTTTATAATATCTCTTACAAAGGCGCCATCAATTTTTAAATAGTTGACCGGTAAGCTTTTAAGATATGCAAATGAACTTAAGCCACTACCAAAATCATCAAGTGAGAACTTAACACCAATTTTTTTCAGCGTATTAATAAAATGTTGAGCACGAGTCAGGTTAACAATAGCGCTGGTTTCTGTTATTTCAAAACATATACAATCGGGCGGAATCTCATACTCCTCAAACTGTTCATGCACATAGCCCAAAAAATCATCATCGCATAATGCTTGAGCAGAAAGATTAATTGCAAAGGAGCACCTATCAGTAATAGTATTTTCTGAAAGCGCACTACTTATTAATTTCAATGCATTTTCAAAAACCCAACTATCAATTAAATTCATTATATTATAACGTTCAGCAGCAGGAATGAACGCCATGGGTGGTGTAATTTCACCATCCTCGTCTATCAAGCGAACAAGAATCTCATAGTGATTACACTTATTTAACGATATATTAAAAATAGGCTGACAATATAGCACAAACCGATTTTCATCTAATGCCTCTTTAATTCGATGCACCCATTGCATCTGCCCTTCATGCTCCATTAACTCACTATCTTCTTCACTATAACAATGAATACGATTACGCCCCTGATCTTTAGCAATATAGCAGGCACTATCCGCTGAACTTAAAATATCATTTAAATGACCGTGTTTATTTATTCTAACAACTCCCGCACTTACACCAACAGTAAATGACTTATTATTCCAGTTAAATTTATAATCATTAATTTCACGGCGCAAATTATCTGCCAATGATGCAGCTTTTTTCATATCACAGTTAAGATAAAGCACACCAAATTCATCGCCGCCCAAACGCGCAAGCGTATCGCCTTTTCTTAGCACCTGCTTAAGAAGTTTTGATAGCTGCCGCAATAACTCATCACCCGCAACGTGGCCACAGGTATCATTAACGATTTTAAACTGATCTAAATCGAGATAACACATAGAATGTTCGACATCATCAACATAGGCAGATTTTAATGCTAGCTCTATACGACTCTCAAATTCACGGCGATTAATTAAACCCGTTAAACTATCATGCGTTGCCTGATGGCTAAGCTGAGTTGCCATCGCACGCATTGAAGTAACATCTCTAAATACAATTACAATACCAATTATTTTTTTATTATTATCTGTAATTGGAGATGCGACATACTCAATTGCAAATTCTTTTTTATCCGCATTAATTAAAACCCCATGCTCATCAGAATACTGTATTGTTTTTTTACTAATAACATCCGATATCGGATTAATTAATGTAGCATTCTGTAAATCAGTGCTAACCGGAAAAACATCCTCTAAAAGTGCACCTCGAAACTGCTCACAGCTACAGGCAGTCATATTTTCTGCCACTGTATTCATATATTCAATCACACCCTGACTATCCGTTCGAATCACCGCATCACCGATTGATTGCAACGTCACCTGCGCTCTTTCTTTTTCTCTAAAAAGTTTTTTCTCTGTAAGTCCAATTCGACGAATGATATACCATGAAACAAGCAGGCAAATAAACCCAATAACAATAACTAAAATAATTATTTTGGCTTTAGATGTTTTTTGTTTTTTCGATACTTCCTGTACTGAATTAGCTGAAGCATTATCAACATAATCAAATAACAAAGACATTTTTTCAAACACCTTATCCTGGCTAAGTAATGCTTCATCCTGCAACAGCTTTCGTGCTTCCTCTATACGATCAGACATAGCAAGATCAACTATTTTTCTTTGTACGGGCACCACATCTTCCCTTGTTATTCGTCCTTGATCTTCAATTAATTTTTTTTCCATATCATCTAAGTCTAACTGTTTGAGCTTTTCTCTGGCCGCAATAAACTTTACTCCATGACGATTAAATAATATAAATTCATCATCACGTTCAAATGGGTCATCCAAAATAACAATTTTTTGTATGCTTATCGTTCTTTCTCTTGCTAACATTAGCATATTGCCAATTAAGCGAGTTTTGATGTTGTTTTGATTAACAACCTGCTGAATACGAACAAATGAATAATTCATTTGCCCCAGTGCAATGACAATAACCAGCACCATAAGAGATATAATAATACCGAAGCCCAGCACCATTAAACGGGTTGTATTTATTTTTAGCGTTATCATACATACTAGTGTAGCCTGTATTTACATATTACCAAGAACACCGCTAAAAGCTTTATAGCAAAAAACATTTATTACTTAAATATCAATAATTTAGATAAAAATATTTCAAGAAACTGATTCAAGCAATTTAGCCAGGCCATCTTTCAGCCCAGTTTCAGCAACCACCTTCAATTCATTATTCATTCTTGACGGGTTTGCCAGTGAGTGAACAATATCACCTTCTCTGGGTTCTCCATGAATAAAGTCTGGTTTATTTCCAGACACTTCAGACAGCACATCAATTAAATCCAGCAATGAAGTTTTCTTACCTGTCGCTACATTTACTGCACCGTGATATTGCAGTTCAAGTGCCGCAACATTGGTTCGTGCCACATCCCGCACATAAATAAAATCACGGGTGTGTAAACCATCACCATTTACCACAAACGGCAATTTATCTTTTATGCGATCCATAAATAAGGCAATCACGCCGGCATAAGGTGACTTCGGATCCTGGCGCGGGCCGTAAACATTAAAGAAGCGCATACCCACAGAATTGAACTCATATAAGCGATGATACAAATCCGCATAATCTTCGTTAAACTTTTTTTCTAAGCCGTAGGGCGACAATTGTTTCATTGGCACATCTTCGGTTAGCGGTAACACATGTGGTTCACCATAAATAGCGGCGGATGATGCATACACCATTTTTTTAACACCAGCATTTTTTGCTGCGTCTAAAACATTAAGATAACCAATAATATTTTGCTGTGCGGAAAATTCCGGGTCTTCGAGGGATGCAACAACTGAAACCTGTGCAGCTAAATGCACAACATGAGTAATACCTTGCATTACTTCTTTTGCGGTATCGGCGTTACGAATATCACCTTCGACAAACTCCATTAAAGAATGTTCTGCCGGCAGGTTACTGCGATGACCGGAACTTAAATTATCCAGTATACGAACGTGGATTCCTTTTTCCATTAAAAGGTCTGCGGTGTGTGAACCGATGAAACCGGCGCCGCCTGCGATGAGTACTTTTTGCATTTTATTCCTTCTCATTAAAATCAAAAAACTTTTACCCCAAATGAACGCAAAATACGCAAATTTATTTATGTTCGCCCGCCTGCGGCGAGCTACACATAATATAACGATTCTATTTTCATTTACGGTAATTTTTTATTTTATGTTTTTAAATTTAAAAACTATCCAACCCAAACCCGCGCATTTCTAAACATTCGCATCCACGGGCTATCTTCATCCCAGTCGCTCGGGTGCCATGAATGCTGCACACTTCTAAACACTCGCTCGGGGTGCGGCATCATAATAGTGGCCCGGCCATTATCCGTCGTAAAGCCAGTTAAACCACCTTGCGAACCATTGGGGTTTAACGGATAGGTTTCCGTTGCATTACCATAATGATCAACAAAGCGCATCGCCTGATGACTCGCATTAATATTAGCGCCATGTTTAAATTCTGCACGACCTTCACCATGTGCTACCGCTATCGGCATTTTTGAACCCGCCATACCATTTAAAAATAACGACGGCGATTCTAAAATTTCTACCGTGCTAAAACGCCCTTCAAACTGTTCGGATAAATTACGCACAAAATGCGGCCAGTTTTCGGCACCGGGGATTAACTCTTTTATATTGGCCATCATCTGGCAACCGTTACACACACCGAGTGAAAAACTATCATCGCGTTCAAAAAATGTACTGAATTCATCGCGGACTTTTTGATTAAATAAAATAGTTTTCGCCCAGCCCTCCCCCGCACCTAAAACATCGCCGTAAGAGAAACCACCGCAGGCCACTAAACCTTTAAACTCTTTTAATGAAACCCGCCCGGATAAAATATCGCTCATGTGTACATCAACACTTTCAAAACCGGCGTGATCAAATGCGGCAGCCATTTCAATTTGTCCGTTCACACCCTGCTCGCGCAAAATTGCCATACGCGGTTTTACATTGGTAGCTATAAAAGGTGCTGAAACATTTTCATTAATATCAAACGTTAACGTGGGTGAAATGCCCGGATTTTTTTCATCTAAAATTAAATCGAATTCCTGTTGCGCGCATTCGGGGTTATCACGCAAGCGTTGCATTTGATAAGTCGTTTCTGACCAGACTCTTTGTAAATTAATTCGCGAGTCGGAAAAAACCGGCGCGGTGTCATCAAAAAATTCTATTTTATCTTTTTGATTGGTAGTGCCAATCACATAGCTGTGTTCACCCAAACCATTGGCTTTTAAATCATTAATAATAAACTCAACATCGCTAGCCTCAATTTGAATCACCGCGCCGAGTTCTTCACTAAATAATGCGGCGGTTTTATCTTCTGACATTCCCGCGACATCAATGCTAATTCCGCAATGCCCCGCGAAAGCCATTTCACATAAGCTTGTAAATAAACCGCCATCGGAACGATCATGATACGCTAATAATTTATCCTTATGGTTTAAATCTTGAATCACACAAAAAAAGTTTTTCAGCAACTCGGGCTTTTCTAAATCCGCCGGCGTGTCACCAATTTGTTTATAAACCTGCGCCAATGCCGAACCACCTAAACGATTTTTACCTTCTCCCAGATCAATTAACACTAACAACGTGCCCGGCTTATTTTGCAACTGCGGCGTCATCGTGCTGCGCACATCACTAACCGGTGCGAATGCGGTAATCACTAATGAAAGCGGCGCCGTAACCGAACGCTCTTTGCCGTCCTGCTGCCACACGGTTTTCATCGACATGGAATCTTTGCCCACCGGAATTGCAATACCCAGCTCAGGGCACAGCTCCATGCCCACAGCTTTTACTGTGTCGAATAAAATTGCATCTTCACCGGGGTGACCCGCGGGCGCCATCCAGTTTGCAGAGAGTTTTATGTCACCAATTTTATTAATTGCACTGGCGGCAATATTGGTAATCGCCTCACCCACCGCCATCCGCCCAGAGGCGGCTCCATCTAATAATGCAATCGGCGTGCGCTCACCCATCGCCATCGCTTCGCCGCTGTGCACATTAAATGAAGTGGTAGTGACGGCAACATCAGACACCGGCACTTGCCACGGCCCAACCATTTGGTCACGGCAAACCTGGCCGGTAACGGTGCGGTCACCGATGCTAATTAAAAACGTTTTGTTGGCCACCGAGGGCAAACTTAATACGCGTTTTGCCGCGTCTTTTAAATCTATATTTTCGGTTTCGAATTTTTTGTGTTTAACATTTTCGTGTTTCACATCGCGCGTCATTTTAGGCGGCTTGCCAAGTAACACATCTAATGGCATATCCACCGGGTGATCATCAAAATGTTTATCGTGCACTTTTAAATCCATTGCTTCGGTGGTTAATCCTAATACCGCAAACGGGCAACGCTCGCGCTCACAAAAAGCTTTAAATTCTTCGAGGCGATCTTCGGCCACCGCAATTACATAACGTTCCTGTGATTCATTGCTCCAGATTTCCATTGGCGACATACCCGGCTCGTCGATATGCACTTCGCGTAATTCAAACTCTGCACCGCGACCACCGTCGTTGACTAACTCCGGCAGCGCATTTGAAATTCCGCCCGCGCCCACATCGTGAATCCAGATTATCGGATTATCACTTTGCGCCCAGCAACGATCAATCACTTCCTGACAACGGCGTTCCATTTCCGGATTGCCCCGCTGCACCGAAGCAAAATCTAAATTTTCCGCACTTTCACCGGAGGCCATTGAAGATGCGGCACCGCCACCCAAACCAATTAACATTGCCGGACCACCCAGTAAAACAATCGGCGTGCCCACGGGCATATCAACCATGTCGATATGCTCTTTGCGCATATTGCCGAAACCACCGGCGAGCATAATAGGTTTATGGTAGCCACGAATTTCTTCGCTCTGCTTTCCATCAACCATGACACCAGGGGTTTTTTCTTCGAAGGTTCTGAAATAACCATTAATATTCGGGCGGCCGAATTCGTTATTAAATGCGGCGGCACCCAACGGGCCTTCGAGCATAATGTCTAGCGCCGAAACAATTCTGTCGGGCTTACCATTATCGGTTTCCCAGGGTTGTGAAAAACCCGGAACCTGTAAATTAGAAACAGAAAACCCGCACAAACCGGCTTTAGGTTTTGAGCCCCGGCCGGTTGCACCCTCATCTCGAATCTCACCACCGGAGCCCGTCGCCGCACCGGGAAAGGGTGAAATAGCCGTGGGATGATTATGGGTTTCCACTTTCATTAAGATCGGCATCGATTCCTGATGCCAGTTGTACTCACCCTTTGGGCCATCGGCAAAAAAGCGCCCCGCGGTATTACCGGCAATGACCGAGGAGTTATCGTGATAAGCACTCAACACATTTTCGGGGGATTCATTGGTGGTATTGCGAATCATGCCAAACAGGGAGATATTCTGCTTTTCACCGTCGATCACCCAGTCTGCATTAAAGATTTTATGCCGGCAATGCTCCGAGTTAGCCTGTGCAAACATCATCAATTCTGCTTCGCCGGGGTTGCGGTTAATGGAGGCAAAGTGCCCCGCTAAGTAATCAATTTCATCGGCAGATAATGCCAGCCCTAATTCACTATTAGCGTTAACCAGCGCTTCACGGCCACCGCCGATAATATCAACGTGCGAACCTTCCGTTGGCTGGGCTTTATCAAACAATGCGGCGGCGGATTCAAAATCGCCAAGCACCATTTCAATCATACGGTCGTGAATCAACGATTTGATGTGCTTTATATCCGCATCATTTAGCGCCGAGTCACCCTCAATATAATACGCAATGCCGCGCTCTAAACGCTGCACATTGGTTAAGCCGCAATGCTCGGCAATATCGGTAGCTTTTGAAGCCCAGGGGGAAATAGTGCCGAAACGCGGAATCACTAAAAACAGCTGACCTTTGGGTTCAGAGGCGCTAAACGCGGAGCCGTAGGTTAAAAGCTTATTTAAGATAATATGCTGATCTTCGCTTAAATCACCTTGAATATCCGCGAAATGCACATACTCTGCCTGCAAATTGCTAACAGTAGGGACTTTAGATTTAACTTGAGAAAGTAACTTTTCAATTCGAAAAGCGGACAACGCGGGGGAACCACGGAAATATTGCATTTATAGCCTCAGTAACAGTATGAAAGCAGAATCAATTTAAGGCGTGAATTTTAAAGCAATGCCGGGGGGACTGCCACCTGTAATCATCAGTAAGAGAGCTGCGCGGATAACACGTTATTTAAAATCAAAAAGATCACTTCGCCACACCCGCTGCCAGCCAGTAATCGGATACATCTTGTTCTCGGGCAAGACTTTGGCCCCCGCATAACTCAACGTTAAAGAATACCTTCGATAAACATGTCACCCTGAGCAATAGCAGACGAGTCTTGCTTCACACTACATCGATACAGTAGTAACAGGGCGAAAGCCCTATTTTCAAAATATTTAACAACTCGCCCCTACGAAGAAGGTGTCACCAAAAATTTCTGCAATTTTTTTCTCACAAACAACACCGCGATTTCTAAAGTTTTCTTCGACTCATCGGTCACACTTTCCAATGCGTTCACCCGCACCAAATAATCTTTTGTAACCTCCAACGATTCTTCAATAATTGCCCTGCCCCGTGGTTTGCTGATGCTGTATTTTTTCAGCAAACGCAATATCGCCTCATTAAAGCCAACCACATCTTCATCATTGGTCGCAAGCTCACCGTAATTTCCAAATGGCATCGGTGTAAGCATGTCGTGAATTTTATATGCCCGCATGGGGGTCGGGTCGTACACGGGAGAAAACAGCCGCTCACCGTTCAGCTCAATCACCGACATATTTTCTAAATGCAAATCACCATTGCCGGTTAAAAAACTTAGCATTAAACGCCGAAATACATACTCTTTGGCTTTCATCGGGTCGTGCACAAAGGGCACGGTGATTTTATCAATCGCATCGGCAATACGATCATAGGATGAGCTGTGGTTATTCGTAATAGTTTTATCACCACTGGCCATCACCGATAACACGGTTTCCATAAATACCGGCTTATTAAATTCATTGCGGTCAAAGCGCTCAATGGCGATAGCGTTAATGTCATTGATGCTGGTTTTCCAGTAGCGCGGCACATCAAAGCCCGCCTCTTTATGAATATCCAGCGCCAGCGCCTCCAGTTCGATAATGCCCGGATACTGATTAGTTTGCTCAAACTTTAAAATCACATCGGTGCGATCGTTGGTGGATTTTTTGGTAGGCAGCGCAATGCGGCAATCCCAGCCGCTGCTGGGAATAGACAATAATAACTTCGGCACCGCACCGCCGACACTGGGAGTGGGGCCAATGGCATTAATAATCATATCCGCGTCATTGTCCATCCATGAAAGAAACTCTTTTAGTGAAAAACCGAAGGATTCATCTATTTTATAAAACGGTGCGGGCTCGCTATCTTCATACCACTTTCTGGCGGTTTCATCATCTTTAAACACATCGTTATGACCAATGCCGCCGTGCCCGGCCACCATTAATATTTCCCAGTCGGTTTCAAAACCAATCGCCGGTGCCACATCAATTTTAGCCAGATACGCCAGTATTAATTTACGCTGAAAATTCTGCTCGCTATCTGGTGGAATCAGAGATTTTAATTCGGGAAATACCGGAAAATATTCGGTGCGTTTCCACACCAACGGATTTTTGCCAATCAGCTCAGGGTTATGCAGCACCCCCATACCCGGCAAATTGGTGTCGAGGTAGGCAGGGTCATAATTAAACCGGCACTCTTCATCGGTGACATTTAAGCGCCCCATTTTCATCGGCGCATCGCCGATGTTAGTCCAGATAACGGCTTCTCTGTCCATAACTAAAAGACCTCTCGGTTAATAATTGAGTTCAGATCTTCATCTTCTGGCACAAAGGTTAGCTTCAACCCCACTGCATTGCCTAGACGTATCAAGGTAGAAATGCGCGGATCGGCATTCATAATGCGCCCAAACTTGTTATTTTGCATGCCAGCACGCATCGCAATCTCGCCTTTATTCATGCCCTGCTCATTACCTGCGGCAATAATGGTTTCAATTAAGGCGTTAATATCATGGCTCATACAGTTAGTCCGATTTCGTTATATATGAGTGATAATATAGCATAATGTACCTTAATAGGTATATTTTAATATACCGTATTCGGAATATTTTATAAAAAAAACTTAAAATATGCCGAAAAGGGAATAAATGATTACTGTGGACATTCGACACTTTTAAAGTCATTGAAAAAACAAACAAAAGAATGAGATACAACTCAAATGCTGTGAATTAAACACAACACCACCCTACCCACAAATACAGTTCATCTGTTACAATCTGTTCAGGCTTAACCCGCTAATTTAAAACTAACCGGATATAGCCTCTGGCTTAGCTCTTTAAATATCCGTATCTGTCCCAATATACAGGGATAACACTGGGGATAAAGCAGTTAAACCAGTAACACCATCTGATAGCTATTTAACCTTTTCAGATGTTTTCCACTTTGGGGGCGACATTGGTTTCGACGTGGGTAACAAAACTTTATGGTGCATGCCGAGGATAGCACTTCCCTCGTAAATACAGTTGCTAAATTATAGTTGCTAACGATAACAACTACGCAATCGCTGCCTAAACACCAGTAGATTGCCTTCCGGCCAGTGCTTGCTAGTAGGCGTTGGATTTCGGGAGTCATCTAATACTAGATCGTGACCTAGCCGGCCTGAGGTTAGAGCATTAAACTCTAAACAGACTCGTTGCTTATAATCCTGAATTGCCGGAGTTTAAGCGATTAAATTAAAAGGCAAAATCTAAGCATGTAGAGCCTGAAGCGGAGTACTTGCGGACGGGAGTTCGATCCTCCCCGCCTCCACCAATATAAAGCCACCTTTTTAAGGTGGCTTTTTTAATAGCGACATTATAAACAACGATAAGCTTAATCAACTTGTAACGATGATTCATCTACAAAGCAGCCATCAAAATCATATTCATCAAAAACAATCTCCGCAATATCGTAGGGAGGCCCTACAGGCTAATATTGATTTTCAAATTTAGTAGCGGTAATGACGCGAGTGCCAACATCCGTACAAAACCACTGACCTGTTGCAGTATAAAAACTTAACCCTATTTTAAGTTGACTATGCTTCAATGAATTCAATTTCTCAAAATGCTAAATATTTACCAATTATTACCTACCGACTCAATAACAATTTTAGCTAACTGAGCAATCAATTTATCTAAAACAATACACAGCTTATAGTTTAGGTACAGCTATAAAATCAATAAACCGTAGAGCTGTGACGTGACCCAATAGATTTGTACAACCCAGTTAAGAGATAATCATCTTAACTGGAGTTTGTAAACATGATCAAAAAATTTAAGTTAGATGCCATAAGCCTGATTCTGAAACAGGGTTATAGCCATGCCTTTCGGGGTGATAGCAAGCTGACATCGGGCCAGGAAGCAATACGTCGTTTGAAAGAAGAAAACAAGCGGCTAAAAATGGAAAAGGACATCCTGAAAAAGCGACGGTCTTCTTTGTCAATATGTCGATTTGAAAATGCAATGCAGAAATTAAAAATGCTTGCTTAACTGGGTTATATCAAAAGGGTTGACCACGTCAGATTTCCGCTAAAAGCATGCGGGAATAACGAAGCTATCCCTCTTTAAATGTAAGCCCTAAAAAAGCATTATGAAAAAAGATAATGCTAAAGCCTTGCACTAGAACACATCGTTTTTACTAGCGAGCTAAAAAATAAACTTGAACTTGGTATTCTCATTTAATTAAAAAAGGCGCTGTAGATGATAATGAGAAAAACACATATACCGCATGACACAACACATACAAAAACAATGATCCACACTCAAGCAACAAGACAACCTACGCCGAGAAATGGTTGCCAACATTTTCTACGACTTACGCACGCCTCTCACATCAATGCAGGGATACCTTGAAACACTGACAATTAAATATAATGCACTTTCTGATAACCATCGTTTAATGTACTAAACACCACTGCAAAACAAGCACAAGGCTTACAAAAACTAATAGATGAGTTGTTTGAACTTGCTAAGCTTGATGCGCGTGAACACCAGCCTATAATGGAAAATTTTTCACTACTCGAATTAGCTTATTCGGATAATTTAATTTTGCCAGCGTTCACGCCTCAGCGATAAAGCGTATTACCCCTCACTTATGAATTTTTTTATTTGCCTGACGGTTTAGGATTAACCGTGTTATTCGATTCACGGGTAGCAAACTCTTCGGGCATAAACCCTTTTATCGCAATTCTACATCCAGATTTTGATCATGCGCTAAATAAATAATGCCGAAGCCACCACGGCTAATCACCTGATTAATTTCATACCAGTGGAGTTTGTAGTTCCCATAGAGAGTTTTTATTTTTCAATAGTTCCATCTTATTGCTTACCGTGCATCCTTACTGCTTTATGTCATTTAATGACGCATATCATTATGCATATTTAATTTAACTTAACTATCTTGTTGATAGTCACAAAAATTAAATTTCTTATTCGCTGTGCTTTACTAATATCAGCCTATCATTTAACGAAACATGAATTATTTGAAATTAGATGGAAAAAACATCAGAATCTACCCATAATTAAACCACCCATAATGCGAGAAAAGCACCATTACAAAAATTCTCATCACCGGCGCAACAGGTTTTGTCGGCAGCCACATACTCGAAACACTGATGAAAATTCAACATCAGGATTTGGAAATAGTCGCGGCCTGCCGAAACCCGGCTAAACTCATTACTCAATATGAAGGGGAAGTGCGCCGGGGTGACTTACGCGATGAGAATTATCTCGACAGAATGCTGGTGGGAGTCGATATTATTTGCCACGCCGCAGGCTGGAGTAGTTTTGAAAAAAGCACCACGGACAAATGCACTAAAGCCTACCTCGAGCCCACTATTGATTTAATCAATCATGCCAATGAATGGCGTATCAGCCGTTTTATCAATCTCAGCAGCATTTATGTTTGCACCGCATGGCAGCGTAATACCCCCACCGCCAAAGGCAAACCCCAACGTGACTGGCCGATGATTAATTGCCATATTGCGGTGGAAGATTATATGCGCAATATTGATCAACCACGTTGCCAGTTTATCAACTTACGAGTTGGGCTATATTCGGGAAAGCGCCTTAACATGGGGCTTTTAGCTTTACTGTTAAACCGCTGTGACACGGCAACACTGCCCTTTATTACAGGTTTATTGGGACACTTTCCCATAATAGACGGCCGAGATATTGGGCAGGCATTTGCACGCGCCGCACTCGGGCCATTTGAATCAAGCTATAATAACCTCAATATCGTCGGTCCCGAAAGCCCCAGCCATCGTGAGGTTATGGCATTCATTAAAGAACAAATTCAAGTCAGCCCCTTGTCTGTAGGTTTAGCCCATTATTTAGCTAATCCACTACTCTGGTTGCAAGGAAAAATCCACTCAGTAGATAAGCAGCCGCTGATCACCTCCGCCATGCTTGAAATGCTTAAATCACCCCCAGTTCAAAATACACTGGCCACGCAACAAATCGGTTATGACCCAGAAATCAGCTGGCAAGCCAGCCTGCTAGATACACTGGAATTATATAAAAACCAATCACTTAATAAAGATATCAGTCAATTTGATAAACCACTGAATATTTAAAGAAAATTTGCAACGCTTCCGTTTTTTCGATTTCACAGTAGATAGTACTTTAACCTGAATACGCTTTAATTACCCTGCACTCTGTTCACTAGCAATACAGTTGAATAAAAACTATTTTTACCCCTTCTCTTAATTATATGACGAGAACTATAGAATAAATTCATACTCTCAATAACTTAGCGCACTAACGTTGCTCGCTATTCTTAGCTTTCGTGTCCATTGATACCCCTGGCAATCAGTAAACCATAATATTCTGATAACTTCCTATTGACATTTAAAAGTCAGACGACTATCTTATTTATAGAGGTTAAACAATTCCCTCTTTAAAAAAGTAGCCAACCCACTAACCCGCCGGTTTTCTGTAAACCTAAGGAGCCAAAAGATGAGCACAAATACAGCACAGCTAAACAACACCGATAAACTAATTAGCATGAGCAAAGATGAGTTAAACCACTGGTTTGACCAACGCTTCGAAGAAAAACGCCAAAAGGAGGAAGCCGATCATGTGCCCTCAATGAGCATTATCGCCACCAAAGGCACTATGGATTGGGCATACCCGCCATTTATTCTTGCCTCTACTGCGGCTGCACTCGGCTGGGGCGTCTCTATGTTTTTTACTTTTTATGGACTGGATTTATTAAAAAAAGATCTAAAACTCAGCGTCAGTCCAATGGGCAACCCCGCCATGCCAATGAAAATGCCCGTGGGACCCGAATGGTTAAAAAACATTAACATGAATATTCCCAATGCCATTATGGGCAACATCCCAGGGTTTGAATCAATGGCGACCGCCATGATGAAAAAAACCACCGAAGTAAAAGGCATTGCCAGCATCGAAACCCTACGCAGTTTATGCTTAGAAGCCGATGTGAAAATGTTGGCCTGCCAGATGACAGTCGATATGTTTGGCCATGACCAGGGAGATTTTATGGATGAAGTCAGTGAATGGGTGGGTGCGGCGAGCTTTTTACCAACGGCAGCAAAATCGGACGTAACTTTGTTTATTTAAATAATCAGTTTCATAAATTCATCGGGCCTGTATCAGAGTCAGAAAACTTGACTTCGAACCTTAACCCATAAAACACAAGTCACTACACAAGGATATAAAAATATTCAAAGCAAAGCAATACGATTTTTCTTTTTAAACGTCGGTATTCTCTCTTCGATCGCTATCTGGTTAAGCCGTGTTAAGAATGTTCACTGGTTTATGTATGCCTTACCCGGGTTTTTCTTTTTTGCCGCCGCAATGGGAATTTGTCCGGGCATGATTATTTCGAAAAATTTTTAATGAAACTTAAGCTTCGTAATAAATAAATGCATCTAGCATAGTTCTTTAAGTATTACTTTTACTCAACAGCCTATGGACCTCAGTCCATAGGTTAAACGACAACAATTAAAAATCATTGTGAATAAGACAGAGATAACCCATTGCTTATTTTTATCAACTAGCTAAAAACCAGACAAACCATCGTCCCGTTTTATCAAATCAACTCACAATATATTTTTCCATTAATTAAGCATCATGCAGTTGAGGTTCTGGGAAAAATAAAAACACCTATCTATACTCTTGTCTTTAACACCTGAAAATTTAGCCCTTTCTAATGCTATAAAAAAAGCAGTCTCTACATATACAGTTCGCTTAATTAATCTATGCTACCAATGTTATTCGCCATATTGTATGACCAATAACTACATCATCTTGATTTAATCGCCAAGTATTAGAGTAAGAACATAAATAATAGGGTGTAGTAATTTTTTCACACTAGATTTTTTAATCAATAATCTTTATGATGAACGTATAAATGAAATAAAAATTCGTATATACATAAGGAAATAAAATGATCGATGTGGAAACTGAAATTAAAAACCTGATCATAGATACATTATATCTTGAGGATATATCACCTGATGATATTTTCAGCGATGAGCCATTGTTTGGTGAGGGGCTGGGCCTGGACTCCATTGACTCGCTAGAACTAGGTCTTGCCGTGAAAAAACATTTTAAAGTTCCTTTAGATTCAGATTCTGAAGAAACACGCGGTCATTTTTTCTCTGTCAATACGTTAAAAACTTTTATTGAATCACATAAAAATTCCTGATTAAATTTAAGACTTTATATATCATTTTCTATAATGTCTAAAAGAATAACTAAACACTGCTCACAAAAAACAGCGTCAGAGACCTATTGAGGAGTGTTTTTTATGCTATGAGCTGCCGCATTTTGAAAAATGCAGGTTATAAAAATATTCCTCTTTCACATGGTGTGTTATTTTTTATCGTTAATACTTCGGCACGTAAAGAATTTTATAAACACGTATCTAAAGTGCATGATATTACAGGCAGAACCCCGCCCACTATTTTTAACTGCTTCGCACATTTTTGGGCATTTAATAATAGCATCATTGATCGTCTGGGCGCATGAACGGGTCAAGCAAAACGAAGTGATGTCATATTTAAAAAACGACAATTATTATTTGATATAACTAGTAAACATTAAGGTGCCGTTTTAATTACAGCGCACCTTGATAATAATGAAATGTGTCGCGCTCTGGCAGAAAGCGGTAGAAAATTTTTCGCCCCGTGTAGAATACTATTGTAAAATCGCGCCAAATCAATGATTTGTTTTTTGCCAAAAATCAAACCATTGATTTGGCAAAAAACAGACGAGAAAAACAAATGAAAACAGAACACCTAGAAGCTGATGTTGTGATTATTGGCGCGGGCCCGTCCGGTGCCGTTGCAGCTGCTATTCTGGTTAACCAGGGGCATAAAGTGACAATACTGGAGCGTGAAAAATTTCCACGGTTTTCAATTGGTGAAAGTTTATTACCTCAAAGTATGGTATTTATTGAAGAGGCAGGCATGACTGATGCTGTCATGGCAGGCAATTTTCAATTTAAAAATGGCGCTGCATTTCAGCGCAATAACTCGCAAACAGACTTTAATTTCACCGAAAAATTTTCTTCAGGCCCGGGGACAACCTTACAAGTAAGACGTGCTGAATTTGATAAAATATTAGCGGATGAAGCCGAAAAATCCGGTGCTAAAATTTTATATGAACACACTATTCAAAGTATAGAGTTTAATGATGGCAAGCCGACACTCACATTTACCACGGCTAAACAGGAAAGCGGAAAAATAAGAGGAAAATTTGTACTCGATGCCAGTGGTTTTGGGCGGGTGCTACCCCGGTTACTTGACTTAAATACACCATCTGATTTTCCGCCACGTCAATCTGTGTTTACGCATATAGAGGATAATATTTCTGATGAGAATTATGACCGGAAAAAAATATTAGTGACTGTGCATCCACAGTATGCAGATGTGTGGTTATGGCTTATACCGTTTCCCGATGGCCGCTGTTCTTTAGGCGTGGTTGCAGAGCCAAACTATATAGATGTTTTTACTGATGAGTTTGGTGATGATAATCTAAAAATATTACAAGCGATTATCAGTGACGTACCCAGTTTAAAAAAATTACTTAACCATGCAAAATTTGATACACCAGTGCGTACGATTAAAGGTTATTCTGCCAACGTGAAAACGCTTTATGGCAAAGGCTTTGCTTTATTAGGTAATGCGGGTGAGTTTTTAGATCCGGTATTCTCTTCCGGTGTGACCATCGCATTAAAATCTGCCAGTTTATCTGCGGGCTTATTACACCGCCAGTTAAATGGAGAAACGCTTGACTGGAAAGTGCAATACAGTGACAAACTTATGGTGGGTGTAAATACCTTTAGATCATTTGTAAGCGCCTGGTATGACCAACGATTTCAGGACATAATATTTCATGACTCACAAACTAAAAAAATTAAAGAAATGATTAGCGCTATTTTGGCGGGTTATGCCTGGGATGAAAATAACCCTTATGTGGCTGCTCCCGAGCGTCGTATTAATGTATTAGCAGAAATATGTCGTAACAACTGAGCCTTAGGAACCTTTGCATGATAGAGGATTTTTTACACGTACTTCTAAGCAGATCATTTTAAAACGTATTGCTCAGATAAAATGTACAGTCGACTCCTTAAAAAAGGCTGTTTTTTTATTTAATTTTTCTGCCAAACCAAAATTCGATTATTCGCCGGCATTTCAATATCTCTAAATAATTTCATGGTGTTTTCATTGGCTAATGCTTGTATCGTTTCAAAATCTTTAATACAACTTTTCGGATTACGCTGTTTAAGCCAAACATCAAAATTTGCATTACTTTCGGATGTGTATTTTGCGTTGTAATTAAACGGGCCGTATTGCGCGAATAGACCACCCGATTTTAAACATGCCCCCACATGTCGCATCATTTTCACAGCTTGTTCTGCTGAAATAATATGGGTGGTATTAGCAGTAAAAACGTAGTCTTTCTTTTCAATATTCCAGTCTGGCATATCCACATCTAAAACTAATGGTTTTTGAATACGGCTATGCTCAAGCTCCGCAAACCACATTTTCATACCCGCATGTTCGGATTCTAAATCACTGGGCTGCCAGTTTAAGTGCGTTAAATGCTCCGTAAAAAAAACCGCATGCTGACCGGTGCCGCTACCAATTTCTAATAACTCACCTTTTTCGGTAAATAGTGTTTTTAAAACATCTAAAATAACCTGCTGATTTTGTGCGCATGATTCTGCGTAGGGTTTGACCATTAAATATCCTTAATTCTCTTTTACTATAATTCGTTAAATTGCTTTGCTCAAGGGTGGCCGCGCTTTTTGCGCTCAGGAGCGAAGCGCAAAAAAACAGCAGTCTTTCCCTGATGGGGATGAGTCACACCAGGGCACAATAAAATTACTGATAAAACTCTTTCAATACTCTGAATAAATAATACGCATCCCAACGTCCCGCAAGTTCTCTGATTGAATGCATCGCAAATGTCGGTACGCCCACGTCCAGTGTTTTCACACCCGTTTCGCTTGCGGTAATCGGCCCAATGGTACTTCCACAAGCCATGTCGGTTCTCACTACAAATGACTGCACCGGCGCATCAGCTTTTTTGCATAACTGTTTAAACAACGCACTGGTATCACTATTTGTTGCGTAACGTTGATTAACATTGGATTTTATAACCGGCCCCATATTTATTTCCGGGCCATGATTACCGTCATGTTTATCGGCAAAATTCGGATGCAAGGCATGGGCATTATCCGCAGAAATCATCATCGATTTATCAATCATTCGCACCGTGTTTTCATGGCTACCCGCAATGCGCGCTAACACACTTTGTAAAAATGGCCCTTGTGCACCACATGCTGATGCACTGCCCACCTCTTCATGATCGGTACAAATTATTAATTTACTGCTCGCACCATCAGCTGGGTTACTGGTTTCTGTCATCGCCATTAATGCTGTGTAACAACTGAGTAAATTATCTAAACGCGCACTGGCAATAAAATCTTGATGCAAGCCAATATATGCCGGTTGTTGTACATCGTAAAAACTTAACTCGTAATCGAGCACTTCGACTGCATCGGTATTGCCTTTTATTTTTTGCAATAAAATTTCTTTAAAGCTGGGTTTATTTTTTTCTTCTGCTGATGGTAATTTTAATAAAATCGGTGGAATATCGGTTTGCGAATTAATGCTACGATCTTTATTTGCGTTACGATCTAAATGAATTGCCAAGCTCGGAATAACCGCAACAGGTTTTTCAAAATTTATTAAGCAACTTTCTAAATCGCCATCCGTATCGATATAATTTACCCGGCCGGCCAATGATAAATCCCGATCAAACCATGGGTTTAATAATGCACCTCCATAAACCTCTACCCCTAATTGGTAGTAACCTTTTTTTAACATCTCCGGTTCGGGCTTTACTTTTAAGCAGGGACTATCGGTATGTGCACCCACCATATTAATTCCATCCGTTACCGGGTCATCACCCAATTTAAATGCAATAATTGACGAGTCGTTACGGGTAACATAATAACCCTGATCACTTTCTAATTGCCAAATATCCGCCTCAAAAATTCGGCGATAGCCCGCACATTCTAATTTATACACCATGCCTTCAACTGCATGAAAAGGGGTTGGGGCTTGTGCGATAAAATCCATTAAACCAAAGTTGAATTTTTCGTCGTTCATTTTGTTTCCTGTTTAATTTTATATTTTGTTACTGTACATTGAAAAAATTTTACCCGATTCGATAAAGCATTTTTTCATCATAACCGGTCACTACCGGCACCATTCCATACAGTGATTTATTTAATGCTTCATCCCCTGTATCCACTCGCATTGGCTGACCATTTAGTGACTGTATTTTTTCGGGGGTAGAGATGATAACAATATTTTGCAACCCTATTTGCTTGATAACGTCAGGGCTAATTTGTTGATTACCACGCCCAAACAGGTGCCCCTGCCCACCAATTATAGTGATAATTAGGCGCACTTTTTTATGCTTTTTTAATAATTCTAAAATCTGTTTTTCACTAACATCTGCCTGCACTAACTGCTGGTTTTGCAGCGCATCTAATCCCAATAAAGTAGCGGGAATTTGCAATTCATCCAATATCGCTTTTGGGGTGGTGCCCGAGCCAATTAAATACAAACAATCGTCTTCCATGGTTTCAATTATGAAAGCCGCTATATCCTGCAGGGTAATTTCTTCGTGGGTAATCCCCCCCTCTTTCATGTTTTGCATAAACTGATTTTCAGCGGGTACGTTTAAATACCCATGCAATTTGGCTTGCACTCGATCTTCACGAAACTCAGCTTCATCTATGTCCATCACCGAGGCTTCGGTTAACGTCAAAGCGCGCCCCTTTACAATTAAACTCAATAATTCTCCAGCGTGACTTGGGGTTAGCGCATACACCGATGAATGAATTTTACAACCCGCGGGCACACCAATCACCGGCAATGCACAATCTTTTAAGACGTGAAAAAGATTACGTGCCGTGCCATCGCCACCGGCAAATAAAAGTAAATCAACACCTTGTTCGATGCAGCACTTTACCGTTTGTTCCGTATCATTAGCACATGTTTGCGCTGCAATTTCCGCATTTACCACCGTTGTTTTAAAACCCAGACTTTTACTCAGGTTTTCACCCATATGTTTTGCTGCAGTGTAAATATGAATATCATCTTTATATGCAAGCAGCATTTGTAAAGCCTGTTGCATGCGGGTTTCGGCCAGAGGTATTGCGCCACGCTGCATTGCCAGTTGTTGAATATTTTCACCGTCTGAGCCCTTTAAGGCGACCCTGCCGCCGATGCCGGCTACTGGATTAATAATTAAACCTAATCTAAACAAATCGTTTCCGCTTTTATGCTCTTAAGATGTTAATATTATGCCCTAATTTTAAGTCGTCTTCTTCACAATGCTTCCATCGAAGATAGATGTTAATCTAATATCAGCATTATAAACTCCCGATAGAAGCATGCGGGTACCGGTAAATAAATGAGCTATCAACACCCCTTTCTCCCCAGACGTCAATCCATTGCAGTTAAAGTCGGTGATATTACCGTCGGCGGTGATTCACCCATTGTCGTGCAGTCAATGACGAATACCGACACCGCCGATGAAGTGGCCACCGCCATTCAAATTGCAGATTTAGCCGCCAGTGGTTCAGAGATAGTACGCATTACTGTTAACACAGCCGAGGCTGCCGCCGCAGTACCCGCCATAAAGGCCCGCTTAAAACACATGGGAATCAATGTACCGCTAGTGGGTGACTTTCATTTCAATGGGCATAAATTATTAACTCAATATCCAGAGTGTGCCGAGGCACTGGATAAATACCGCATTAACCCCGGTAATGTGGGACGAGGCAAACGCCGCGATGAACAATTTGCAGTGATGATCGAAATGGCCGTGAAATATAATAAAGCGGTACGCATCGGAGTGAACTGGGGCAGCATGGACCAGGAACTGCTGGCCAAATTAATGGATGAAAATGCAAACCTGTCCGAACCTGAAGACCCCAAACATATTATGTTTGAAACGGTGATTCGCTCGGCGATTGAAAGCGCACAAACCGCAGAAAGTTTAGGCTTAACAAAAGATAAAATTATTATCTCCTGCAAAATGTCCGATGTGCAAGATTTAATCACGGTTTATCGCGCAATGGCTGAACGTTGTGACTATGCTTTGCATTTAGGATTAACCGAAGCCGGCATGGGCTCAAAAGGTATAGTGGCATCCACCGCGGCGCTGTCTATTTTATTACACGAAGGCATAGGCGATACGATTCGAATTTCATTAACACCCGAACCTGGTGCGGCACGCACTAAAGAAGTGATCATCGCGCAGGAAATTTTACAAACTATGGGCCTGCGTGCATTCGTACCATTAGTAACCGCCTGCCCCGGTTGTGGCAGAACTTCCAGCACATATTTTCAGGAATTAGCCGAACAAATTCAAAACTATTTACGCGAACAAATGCCGATATGGGCAAGCAAATATCAAGGCGTTGAAAGCATGTCAGTAGCGGTAATGGGTTGCGTAGTAAATGGTCCGGGCGAAAGCAAACACGCTAACATAGGTATTAGTTTGCCCGGCACGGGGGAAACACCGGTTGCGCCGGTTTATGAAAATGGTGAAAAAACCGTGACATTAAAAGGAGATAATATTGCGACGGAATTTACCGAATTATTAAATCAATATATTGAACGCAGTTATTCTAAAATCTGAATCCGTACAGGATAGGATAGAACTCTATTTTCAGTTTTTCGATTTTCACTCTAAGTGATATTTTTTACTTATTTGCGTTTTTTCTCTTGTCTTTTTAGCTTTTAATAAATTCAATAGAGACGACTCAAAGAAAGAGCCCCATAAAGCCCAACCTTATCCTGGCAGATTAATTTCACCGTGATTTTTTCCATATTAGATGTCATCGCTGCTTTATTTGTAAACGCATCAATAAAGCGCTGCCCCTGCATTTTATTTTTTATTTTTGGCGCTATACCTCCGCCAATATAAAGTGTTGTCAGTGGGTAATAATGCAATATAATATTCCCCGCCGCCGCCGCATAAATATCAATAAAAATTGCCAGAGTCTGCTGACACAGTTCATCTTTTTCAGATAGCGCATAACCAGTAATCAACTGAGCCGCACCGACTTTTTTCATTTCTTCATGTATAGCTGGCGACTCCGCTACATGTTTTACTTCATGTAAAAACCGGTATATTCGATGTAAGCCTTTACCTGATAATAAAAATTCCAGACTGACATGACTATGCTTTTGTAGCATCCAGGTTAACAACTCACATTGCAGTTGATTTTCCGGCGCAAATCCCGCATGCCCGGCTTCACTGGAAACGGCTTGATAATGATCACCCTGCCAAACAAGATGTGCCGCACCTAACCCCGTGCCGGCGCCCACAACAGCGGCATCTTTATTATCACTTTTCTCACCGTTCTGTAAAACCATAAAGTCTGATTTATCCAGTTCAAAAATACCGTAGGCGACTGCAATAAAATCATTGATCAGTTTAACTTTTGCAATATTAAATTCACGACCTAACTGGTTTTCATTGATCACCCAGGGAAGATTGGTAATTGATGCTTCACCTGATTTAACCGGTCCCGCCACGGCAAAACAGGCTGAATTTATTTCTGTGTTGATTTTATTTTTAGTTAAAAAGTCAGTAATAATTTTAGATAGATCGGTGTAGTCGACGCTGAGGTAATGTTCTTCGCATAATATTTTTCGATCGTTTGCATTATACTCCGCCAAAATGAGTCGCGTATGGGTACCACCGATATCACCGGCTAAAACCGTCGTTTTTTTGCTCATATTATTATATCTTTTGTTGATGCGATTTATTCGCACCAACAATATTTTAAAAAATATTATTTTACGTGTATGACCCTACCCCCAATACCGGTAAGTTAAGCTTTTTTCTGGAAGTGCGGCTTTAGCCGCGCATAAAAAGTTGCGACTAAATTAACTAGTGAGTACGCGACTAAAATCGCACCTCCTGTGCATCGCCCTTAACTTACTGGCATTAACTCTAAACCTAACATCAAGCATCCAGCTTCCAGATATCCCGATTATATTCCTGCATCGTTCGATCAGTTGAAAAGAAACCACTACTCGCCGTATTCATCATACTCATTTTCACCCACTGCGAACGATCTCTATAGGCCGTAGATACTTTTTCCTGTGCACCAATATAACTTCTAAAATCTGCCAGGGTTAACCAGGGGTCATGGGGATTGAGTAATGAATGAATAATGCCATCAAAAATACCCGATTCAAATGAATTAAAATGCCCGCATTGCAATAAATGTATCACCTGTTTTAAATCATTATCATGCTTAACAATCACCTCGGGATGATAGTGGCTCTTGCGGGCTTCTACTTCATTCGCTTTCATCCCAAATAGATAAAAATTTTCTTTACCCACTGCATCGAGTATTTCTATATTAGCACCATCATAGGTGCCAATGGTAATGGCGCCGTTCATCATAAATTTCATATTGCCCGTGCCCGAGGCTTCTTTTCCGGCGGTTGAAATCTGTTCAGATAAATCCGTTCCGGGACAGATAATTTCCATTTTAGAAACGCCATAGTTAGGAATAAATGCCAGTTTTAATTTATCACCTACCTGCGGATCATTATTGATTACATCCGCCACATTATTAATTAATTTAATAATTGATTTAGCTAAAAAATAACCCGGGGCGGCTTTGCCACCAATCAACACACAACGGTTAGTCCAGTCTTTTGTATCATTGCGTTTAATGCGATTATATAAATGAATAACATGCAACACATTTAACAATTGTCGTTTATATTCATGTATGCGTTTTACCTGTACATCGAATAAAGAATTAATATTAAACTCAACTCCGCACTTTACTTTTACCATTTGCGCCAACTTGCGTTTATTTTCTGTTTTAACCTTGTGCCAACGCTCTGCAAAATCAGCATCATCTACATAGTCTTTTAACTGACTAATATGTTGCAGTTTATTGATCCAGTCATTACCGATTTTTTCACTGATAAGTTCACTCATTAACGGGTTAGCGTGAGCAATCCAGCGCCGTGGTGTTACACCATTGGTTTTATTATTAAATTTTTCTGGCCACAGCTCGTAAAAATCTTTAAACAAACCGTCACTTAACAACTGTGAATGCAGAGCCGCCACCCCGTTAACCGAAAAACTGCCGACAATAGCCAGATAAGCCATGCGTACGTGCTTAACATCACCTTCTTCTATAATCGACATTCTAATTTGTCTCGCGCTATCACCCGGCCACTTGCGAGAAACCTGTTGTAGAAAACGCGCATTAATTTCATAAATTATTTGTAACAGGCGTGGCAATAATTTTTCAAATAAAGGCACTGACCATTTTTCCAGTGCCTCAGGCAATAAAGTATGATTGGTGTAGGCCATACAATGCGTAGTGATATCCCAGGCATCATCCCACGACAGATTTTTTTCGTCGATTAGCAGGCGCATTAATTCGGCAACCGCAATGCTCGGGTGGGTATCGTTCATTTGAAAAACATTCTGCTCGGCAAACTGGCTAAAGTCATCGCCTTCATTTATCGACCACATTCGCATTACATCCTGCAAACTGGCAGAGGCTAAAAAGTACTGCTGTTTGAGGCGCAACTCTTTGCCATTTTCGCTGCTATCATTCGGGTACAACACCATGCTGATATGTTCAGCATCATTTTTACTCTCTACCGCTTCTGAATAACTGCCCGCATTAAAATCATCGAGATTAAAAATATTGGTTGCACTGGCGCTCCATAAACGCAACGTATTAATGGTTTCATTTTTATAGCCGGAGATGGGCACATCGTAGGGAATAGCCAGCACATCATAGGTATCCAGCCACACATGATGAGTTTGCCCCTGTGCATCCGTTTGCATTTCAACATGCCCGCCAAATTTAATTTGTTGGGTAAACTCGGGGCGCTCCAGCTCCCACGGATTACCATTTCTCAGCCAGTGATCCGGCTCCTCTACCTGGTAACCATTTTCTAATATCTGCCGAAACATGCCATATTCATAACGAATGCCATAACCCACCACCGGCAAATTCAGGTTTGCACAGCTATCCATAAAACAGGCCGCAAGTCGCCCCAGGCCACCATTACCCAAACCCGCATCATGCTCTTCGGTGATCACATCTTCCATTTCAATGGCGAATTTATTCATCGCAACTTTTAACTTACTCTCCAGCCCTAAATTTAAAATATGATTTCCCAGTGAACGACCAATAAGAAATTCCAGCGACATATAATACGCTTTTCTCACGCCTTTTTGTTCATGGTTTTTCCAGGTATTGCGCCACTTTCGCATAATGCGATCACGAATCGTAAACGACAAGGCCTCATATAAATAAAAAGGATAACACCCTACAAAACGCCCTAGATGACGGGTTAAATATCGTTCAAAGTCGTCTGCCAGGGTCTTACTGTCCGCTGGCAATTTTTCCATTTCTGGTAGTTGTATTTCACACAATGTTTTTTTTCCGGACATGGTGCTACCTCTGATATAAATTCATATATTGAGAAATTTTTTGCATAACATCTGGTCGCAGTTGCTGCCAGTTAAAACGCCAGTGCCAGTTATCGCCCACCGTGCCTGGCACATTCATGCGTGCCGATGAATCCAGTAATAATAAATCCTGCATCGGCAAGATACATAAAAAGGACACGGATGACATTGCCACTCTAAGCAATGACAATACATTTTGCTCAGCAGACGTATTTTTTAAATTGATATAATTTTTAAAATACGTTTTATTATAATGCTGTTTATCACTCACCCAACCAAGGCTGGTATTGTTATCATGAGTGCCGGTGTAAATAATATCATTTTGCAAATGACAATGGGGTAAATGGGGGTTTTTATTGTTTCCATCAAAGGCAAACTGCAATACTTTCATGCCGGGTAATTTAAATGCCTGTTTCAGCTCAATTACCTTATCGGTGATGACTCCCAGGTCTTCTGCTACCAACGGCAATTGTTTGAACGTCGAAAACAATTCGGCTAGCATTTGTCGACCAGGCACTTCTACCCAACGGCCATTAGCTGCGGTGTCATCCTCTGCGGGAATATGCCAACTCGCCTGTAAGCCCCGAAAATGATCAATGCGCAATATATCAAATAATGCTAACTGGGTGCGAAAGCGATTTTTCCACCAGCTAAAATCCGTTACCTGCATGTGCTTCCAATTGTACAGAGGGTTGCCCCAGCGTTGACCGGTTTCTGAAAAGGCATCCGGTGGCACGCCGGCAATAAATTCCATTTTTCCATTACAATCCATTAAAAAATTTTCTTTCTGCGCCCAGACATCCGCACTGTCTCGGGCCACAAAAATTGGCATATCGCCAAACAGTTCTACTTCGTGTTGTTTTGCATAATCACGAATTTCATGCCATTGGCTAAAAAAGATAAACTGCTCGAAAATAATTTGCTGAATTTGCGCATCCAGTTGTTGACGCATTTCAAGCATATGCTGGGTATTTTTATTACGTTCATTATCTGGCCAGTCGTACCAGGGTTTATTTTGATTATGCTTTTTTAACGCCATAAATAATGCATAATCATCAATCCAGTAATCATTGTTTTTTTTAAACTCAATAAGTTTTTCTAACCAGATATGGTCATTAATTTTATAAAAATGTTGCGTTGCCTGCTGCAAACAAACGGCACGATAAGTTCGATCGGTTTTATCTATTTTTAACCGGCTCTCATCTAACCAGTTTTTATCACGCAACCAGTCAAGACTAATCAGTAAAGGATTACCCGCATGGGAGGATAAGCACTGATAGGGCGATTTATCATCATGGGTCGGCCCCAGGGGCAGCATTTGCCAGACCTTAAAACCATTTTCACTTAAAAACTCAATAAACCGATAGGCCTGATGACCTATATCACCATTTCCGTATTCACCGGGAAAAGAACTGGGATGCAATAGTACACCCGCTCTACGTTGCCGATTAAAACCGTCTGCTAAGGGCTGTATAGTCATAGGTTAATTATGCTGCCCGGGCAACATGGTTCCACCCATGGCCGGATTACCAGAACCAAAAGAAAAGGCCCGACTTAAGTAATTGGGTGGCTCGACTTTTAATAGCTGATATAAATTACTTAAATGTAAACGATATTGTTCATCAAATGCACTGACCGACTCAGAGGAATTGTATTCACCAAACCACCAAAACCAGTCTGAACTTTCGCAGGTTGCCATTTGTAGCTCGGCACTTTTAATTTCTTCGACTGATAAATTATTTTCATGCATAACCCGGTCATACATCTGCTTGGCCTCCACCAGCATATCCCAGGCCCGGTTTTTATCTTTTTCACCAATCCAGGTAGAAAAAGTGCCATACACCCAACTGCCTGCAACGATATTATTTAATATCTGTTTTTGATGATAACTTTCTAAATATTCACTGTAAGTCGTTAACTTAATATTTTTATGCTGGCTCAATTTTTCATATAATGTACTGATAAAATAGTAAGCATTTTCCGGATAGTATTCCCAGGCATTTTCGCCATCCAGAATAATAGAAACAATCGTCTGTGGTTTTTCAGTGCATTGCTGCGCGATACTTTCCAGATGGCTCATCATATTGGCCACCGCATCATCTGCATGCCAGTCTGAATATTGAAAACCAATTAAATCAGATAAGCCGTCATCTCTAAAAAAACAACGACTCTGTGTCTCTTTATATTGATAAGCCTGATGAATTGATTCCGCAGCATTAGCGTCACTTTCTTTTAGTGAATTACGAACAACCGTTTCACCACTGGCCAGCCATTGAATATCCATTGCAGAAATCAGTTCAATCGTTTCGCTACTAATGCTGCCTTCCGATGGCCAGCAGCCTTTGGGTGTAAAACCAAAATAATGTTTAAATACTTCAATGCCTTTTTGCATATGCCACTGGCAGCGTTCATAGCCTCCGGGGTATTCATCCGCCTGAGGTAATTTCACATCGGGCATGGCCTGGGCGGCGGATTTTATGTCTAATAATAAAGGCATAATCGGGTGAGCATAGGGTGTTACCGATAATTCTATTCTGCCGGCTTCGGCCAGTTTTTTATAGCGACTAATCACGCCGCCGATTAGTTCATTAAATAATTCAATCAGGGTATGCCGATCATGTAGATTAAAATTGGTGGATTTTTCCATTAAAAATTTTACCCGATCATCACTTCTGCGCACGGTTTCCGCAGTCCATGCAAGGTGATACCAGACCAGTAGATCAATAAAAAACTGTTCGGAATAATAGGCCAGTTTGTGGTTGTTTTCTAAACCAACCTGTGCCATATCGGTTAGCATTTTAAACACATCAAACCGCTCGATCAGCCTTTCTTTATTGGCGCGCGAACAGGTTTTGATGATGTGAATGCGCATTTGTTCATCCCGCAATAATACCGGATCGGCTAGTGCCGCTAATAACGGATCTCGTAGAGCCTTGCCATTATTTAAATACGCATCCAACTGACGCGCATAATCATCTATTTGTTCGAGTAATACCGGGGCAAAATTAACCACCGCCCGGGCATCAATATTGTTTTCAAGGTGGGCTGCCATATCCACATAATCTTTTATGGTGTGCAGATATGTCCAGGGTAAATGATATTCCCCGTTGCGCAGATCACGATATTCCGGCTGATGCATATGCCAGTAAAGCACTACATTTAATGGTGCAATGTGACGGCCATTACCTGACATAATGAACCATCTGCCCTAGCATTTCTGGTGTCACCAGAACCACACCCTCGGGCGACACATAAAAACGTTTTTCATCATCCTGTCTATTTTTGCCAATAATCATTCCATCAGGGATATCACAACCCTTGTCAATAACGGCACAAAAAATTCGACAGTTTTCGCCAATAGTGACATTAGGCAAGATAACAGAAGAGTCTATTTTGCTATAACTCCCGACACTAACACCGGAAAACAACAGCGAATGCCGAACATGGGCACCGGAAATAATACAACCGCCGGAGACCATCGAATCAACCGCCATTCCCCTTCTATCATCATCATCAAAAATAAACTTAGCCGGGGGTAACTGCTCCTGGTTGGTCCAGATGGGCCATTGATCATCGTATAAATTAAGTTCCGGGGTAATACCAATTAATTCAAGGTTGGCCGCCCAAAACGAGTCGAGTGTTCCGACATCTCGCCAGTACGCCTGAATACCACTGTTGGTATCGGTAAAGGGATAAGCATACACACGATATTTACTAATGGCATGGGGAATAATATCGTGACCAAAATCGTGACTTGAACTGCGGGTATCCGCATCACGAATTAACAATTCAAATAACAAATCTGTATTGAATATGTAAATCCCCATAGAACACAGGGCATCATCTGGTTTACCCGGCATAGGTTCAGGTTGTTCGGGCTTTTCCGCGAAGCTGTGAATACTTAGATCATCATCAATGCCCATCACGCCAAATGCGGATGCCTGCTCAAGTGGCATCTCTATACAACCCACCGTGACATCCGCTTCACTTTCCACATGCCGGGCTAGCATAGCACCGTAATCCATTTTATAAATATGATCCCCCGCAAGAATAATGACATGGTTCGGGCTATGACTGCGTATAATATCCAGGTTTTGATAAATAGAGTCCGCCGTGCCAGAATACCAGGAAGCCTCAATTCGTTGCTGTGCCGGCAGCAGTTCAACAAACTCACCAAAATCGCCACGCAAATGCCCCCAACCTTTCTGGATATGCAAATTCAATGAATGGGATTTATACTGGGTGAGCACACCAATTCTGCGAATGCCCGAATTAATGCAATTAGAAAGAGTGAAATCAATAATACGAAATTTACCGCCAAACGGAACTGCCGGTTTAGCTCGCCAGGCGGTAAGATGTTTTAATCTCTCGCCCCGCCCCCCAGCCATAATTAGTGCCAAAGTATTTCGTGTTAAGTTACTAATGAAACGTGGAGATTCCTGAATTTTCATTTGCTGTTTCTCATTTATTGTTAGCGATTCTCAGCATTTGAAAACAGGCAAAGAATCTATCCATACAAACACGACTAACCTGTATATTATGCTAGGTTTATAGATATTAGTTGATATTAAACAATGTGTAACAAAATACATAGAAATGTAGATAAATTTTTCTGTCGGCGTTAGCGTTAGCTAACGATAATAATTATTGTAATATCCTCTATTTTTGATTGCACAATAAATCTACGACAAGGTAAAGTCAGTTGATGACAACAAAAAACAAACAAACAAAAGATCAAGCCCGCTTTATTATCGATATTGTTCGGCAAGACAATCTTGATAAAGTTGCGAATGCCAGCCATTATAATCCGTTCAGTGTGCTCGGTAATCAAACTCCTCATTATCAACACTTTCTACTATTTTATTCACCGGGCACCAAACAGTTAACCCTAACCGAAAAACACATTCCCACCTGGCGACTAAAAAACAGTGATTTTTTTGTTTGCTCTGAACAACTAGAACAAATAGATCAACATTATTTACTTAACCGAACGGATACCCGTAACAACATATCCAGCACCATCGATCCCTACAGTTTTAAACGCCAGCTTGATGATTTTGATCTAAATTTATTCTCGGCGGGCAAGCACTTACACATTTATAGAATTCTCGGCGCACACGCTAAAACCATTGACGGTATAGCGGGCATATTATTCGCCAGCTGGGCACCCAACGCCATGCGCGCAAGTGTCACCGGTGATTTTAATAACTGGGATGGCCGCTGCCACCCAATGCGTTCACTGGGTAGTAGTGGCGTGTGGGAATTGTTCATACCCGGCCTGCAAAGCGGCTGCCTGTATAAATTTGAAATTAAAAACCGCGACTCGGGTGAAGTCGTTTCAAAATCAGACCCCTATGCCCAACAACTCGAACTGCGCCCACGCACCGCCTCGGTTGCTCACAGCCATAGTCACCATCACTGGCAAGATGAAAACTGGCTTAACACTAGACAAAAAAGTGACTGGCTTCACGAACCCCTGTCGGTTTATGAATGCCACCTGGGGTCATGGCAACGAGATAAAACCGGAGCGTTTCTCAATTACCGCAAGCTCGCCCACCAACTGGTCGATTATATAAAAACCACCGGCTTCACTCACATCGAATTACTGCCCATCACCGAACACCCGCTGGATGCATCATGGGGTTACCAAACCACCGGTTATTTCGCCCCCACCCGCCGCTTTGGCTGCGCCGACGATTTTCGTTATTTTGTTGATTACTGCCACCAACACAACATTGGTGTATTACTCGACTGGGTGCCCGCCCACTTTCCCAAAGATGCACACGGCCTGGCACAATATGATGGCAGCCCGCTTTACGAACATGAAGACCCAAGGCGTGGCGAGCACCGTGACTGGGGCACACTGATTTATAATTATGGACGCAATGAGGTAAAAAACTTTTTGCTTTCCAGCGCCATATTCTGGCTGGAAGAATTTCATCTGGATGGTTTACGCGTGGATGCGGTAGCCTCCATGTTATATCTGGATTATTCACGCGAAGATGGCGACTGGCTCCCTAACCAGCACGGCGGCAATGAAAACATTGAAGCTATTGAATTTTTACGCGAGCTCAATGAAATCACCCACGCCAACTTTCCCGGCACCATGATAATGGCAGAAGAATCAACCGCCTGGCCACAGGTTACCCGCCCCACCAATATTGGCGGCCTGGGGTTTAGCATGAAATGGAATATGGGCTGGATGCACGATACCCTAAACTACCTGTCTAATGACCCGGTTTACCGACACTACCACCATGACCAACTCACCTTTGGCCTACTTTATCTGTTCAGTGAAAATTTCATTCTGCCCTTTTCCCATGACGAAGTGGTACATGGCAAAAGCGCCATGCTAAATAAAATGCCTGGGGATGAATGGCAACGCTTTGCCAATTTGCGACTGCTATACACCTATATGTTTACCTACCCCGGAAAAAAACTGTTATTTATGGGCTGTGAATTTGCCCAGGGCAATGAATGGAATCACGATAAAATACTCGACTGGTATGTATTGCAATACCCCCTGCATCAAGGCGTAAAAAAACTGATAGGCGATCTTAATAGCTTATATCGCCAGCACAGTGCACTGTATAAATATGATTTTGATAACCACGGCTTCGAATGGATTGACTGCCACGATACAGATCAGTCGGTGCTGTCTTATCTGCGAAAAAGTGAAGATGAAATCATAATCATTATACTCAATTTCACTCCGGTGATTCGAGAAAAGTATCGCATAGGGGTGCCACAAGCAGGTGAATATGAAATTATTTTAAATTCTGATTCCACTTTTTATGCAGGCAGCAATGCAGGCAGTCATTCAATAATAAGCGCTGAAAAAACCACCTGGATGAATCGACCCGCATCGCTTAGTTTAAGCTTGCCACCACTGGCGGGGATGGTTCTGAAAAAAATAACATGAATCATATTTTATACATTAGTAGCGAAGCCTTTCCATTAATTAAAACCGGCGGCCTGGCAGATGTCGCTGGCAGTTTACCCACGGCTCTATTAAAGCAGTCTCAAGATGTGCGTTTATTATTACCGGCTTATCCGCAAGTGCTCAGCAATATCCAAAAAAGTAAAATCATTGCACAAAACCAATACTACAATTTAACCGTTAATATTTTAGAAACCAAACTGCCCGGCAGCCAACTTAAACTCTGGCTGGTAGACTGCCCTGCCGCATTCAATCGACCCGGCGGCCCCTACAGCGATAGCCACGGCGAAGCATGGCATGACAATGCACTGCGTTTTGCCATTTTCTGCCATGCAGCGGTGGATATTGCACTGAATAAATTTCAGCTAAGCTGGCAGGCAGATATCGTGCATTGCAACGACTGGCAATCGGGGCTGGTGCCCGCATTATTAAGTTTGCATGAGCCGCGCCCAAAAACTATTTTCACCATTCATAATCTGGCCTACCAGGGTAACTTTAATCAGCAAACATTTTATGATTTGCATTTACCCGACGAACTTTGGCACATGAATGGAGTGGAGTTTTACAATCAGCTTTCCTTCATTAAAGGCGGGTTGGCTTATGCGGATAAAATCACCACGGTAAGCCCCAATTATGCTAATGAAATTACCCGACCAAAAAACGGCTATGGTCTGGACGGCCTGCTCAAATACCGAAAAAAAGACTTAACCGGCATTCTCAATGGCATTGATGAAAAATACTGGAACCCGGGAACCGATCCTCATTTAAAACAAAAATATAATCGACGTACATTAGCTAAAAAAAACATTAATAAAACCGAATTACAAAAAATATTATCCCTGCCCGTAAATAAAGATATTCCCATGATCGGCATGGTCAGTCGGCTGGTAGAACAAAAAGGCCTGGACATTATTTTACAAAGCCTGCCCGTTGTATTAAAACAAAAACTGCAACTGGTTATTCTGGGTACCGGTGAATTACATTATGAAATGCAATTATCTGAACTCGCACAAAAACACCCGAACCACTTACACGTTATTATTGGCTACAATGAAACCCTCGCCCATCAAATAGAAGCTGCCAGCGACATTTATCTGATGCCATCAACATTTGAACCCTGCGGGCTTAATCAACTATACAGTTTACGTTATGGCACACTACCGGTGGTAACTAAAGTGGGTGGTCTGGCAGACACGGTAACCCATGCCAGTGAACAAAATATTAACAATGATACTGCGAATGGTTTTGTACTTAAAGAACATTCTGCAAGCGCGCTAGTTTCAGCTATTAATCAGGCACTGGCGCTGTACAGTAAAAAACAGCTATGGAAAAAAATTCAGCACAATGCAATGAGCAGAAATTTTTCATGGCAAACCAGTGCGGTGAAATATGTTGAGTTATATCGGCGGGTTTTGGTGGATGTGGCTAGCCCGGATATTTCATAGAAGCGACCTAAAATATAAACCCCATTAAGCATCGTCATGCTTTTTAGACTTAAGATCCATCGTAATCAATTTATTATTTTTCCATCAAATTTACGCAGTCATGGTTTTTCGAAAACAGGGCTTTAGCCCTGCCTCCAAAACATTTAATCATAAAAATTTAACTTACAGGTATTAGCTCTGCACCTTTATCGCGCAACGGTCTCATCAGTCAATTAGTTATGCCGCTTCTTCGCCGCCGCAAAACAATCATCACGCCACAAGCATTTCGACTGATCGCATTCACCACCTATTGCTGATGCGAAACAACTGAAATTTCCTTCAGACAGCTGAATACTCTGAATTAATTTCTCTTTGTTCAAACGTGACGTTTTAATACCAAAATCTTTCGCCATTGTTTTAATTTCCTGCATATTCATCGCTGCTATCCTCTAAATTTTATTTTAAAAAAAAACCCAATACGTCATCCCGCTGCTGCTTCATCCATAAACCAGTTAATATTACCTAATCTATTCACCGGTAATAACTCTCCTTTTTTAATACGTGCAATCACATCCACTTTTGTCACACCACTGGCCAGTAACATCCTGCATTTAGCCTGCTTTAATATTTGCACACTTAATGACACCCGTTCGGCTGGTGCCTTGGGCGAGTCATGCACCGCAACAACCGAACGCCTATCCTTCAGTGCAATATTATCGGGAAACAAACTTGCGCTATGCCCATCTTCACCCACACCCAAAAAAGCAATATCGATACAATCTATCGCATCCATTATTTTTCGATAGCTTTCAGCGCCCTGCTCTGCGCCTAGTTCAGCGGGGATACGATGAACCTGAGTCTTGCCAATTTTAGACCATAAATTTTTCTCGAGCATGACATCATTGCGCTCAATATGCCCTACTGGATAACAGCGTTCATCACCCAGATACCAGTGTATTTTATCCCAGGGTAATTTTTTTTGCGCCAGATAAGCCAAGCACTTAGCCGGTGTATTTCCGCCCGGCAAAACCACATGACAGGTATTTTTTTTCTGAACACTTTGTAAAATATGTTCCGCAAGAAAATCAGCTGCCGCTTTTGAAGCCTGATCAAATTCACTGTATATATTCCATTTATGCATTTTAGGGCGGGCCTTAACTCGGCTTATGCCAACCACCAACACAGCCGGCAAATAATTTATTAACACTGGGCACATCCCAAGTGCCGGAACGATACCGATCAACGGAAATTCGGTCTTTCCATGCATTTAATATAGGTTCTATTATATACCAGGATTCTTCAACTTCATCTGCACGGGAAAATAAAGTAGCATCTCCTGTTAACACATCATGCAATAACACCTCGTAGGCATCGGAGACATCTTCGCCATTTTCCGCATAGGGTGCCCGCATCACCATGCGTTGAGTATCGGTGGTTAAACCGGGCATTTTTGCATTCATGCGTAGCGCTATACCTTCATCCGGATGCACACGAAACACCAGTGAATTCGCCATCGGTGGGCTTGCATGGGTATCGAATAAATTAAATGGCGGCGTTTTAAAACGAATCATTATTTCTGATACCCGACGAGGGAGTCGCTTACCCGTCCACAAAACAAAGGGCACACCCTGCCAGCGCCAGTTATCAATATGAAAACGCACACCACTAAAAGTTTCTGCCACAGAATCCGGCGAAACACCATCTTCAGCAACATAGGCTTTCACTTTCTCGTCACCAATACTGCCCGCACCGTATTGAGCCGCGACAGCCTGTTGATCAATTTTATCCATTTCAAAGGGACGCATTGCACGCAGTACTTTTATTTTTTCATCACGAATTGCATCGGCGGTAAATTCAACCGGGGGTTCCATCGCCACCAGAGTCATGACCTGCATCAAATGGCTTTGTATCATGTCACGCAGGGCGCCGGATTTTTCATAATAATTAGCGCGGTATTCTATGCCAATTGATTCGGCTGCGGAGATTTGAATATGATCAATAAAATTTCGATTCCATAATGGCTCAAGAATACTATTGGTAAACCGGTACACCAATAAGTTTTGTACGCTTTCTTTTCCCAGGTAATGATCAATGCGATATATTTGCGATTCATCAAGTACATTTTGCAGCTCCTGATTAAGTTGCTGTGCGCTTTGCAAATCCATACCAAAGGGTTTTTCAATAACAATGCGCCTGAAACCCTGTTGCTCATTTGCCAGCCCTTGTTTACTTAAACCTGTAGCAATAGTGCTGTACCAGCGTGGAGGGACCGCACAATAAAACAGGGCGTGAGTATGACCATCGAGTTCCTGCACGGTCTTACTTAAACCAATATAAGTTTGCTCATCCTGTAAATCCCCAACCACCATCTCAAACATACTGGAAAATGTTTGCCATTGTGATTCATCCATTTCAATATCAGGCGCGTAATCGCCCAGGCCTTGACGCAAAGCAATAAGCCATGCTGACTTATCAACACCTCTTAACACGCCAATAATTTTGCTCTGCGGATGCAATAATCCACAACGTAGCATTTTAATCAGGGCTGGAATTAATTTACGTTTGGTAAGGTCACCTCCCGCACCAAAAATAACGATATTTGCAGGTTCAGTAGGCTCCCCTAAATAAATATATTCATCAGTATTATGCATTATTATCTCCGAGCATGAGCCATCCTTATGATATAAATAAAAACCAAAAAATAAAATTTGTTATCTGCAAATTGCTTATAAAAACTATTCAACCGAGCGAACACTGTGCCCACCAAAACCTGCACGCATGGCATTCAACACCTTACCGGCAAAGGCATTATCCTGTCGGCTACGAAAACGCATTTGTAATGCTAACGTTAACACCGGTGTAGGTACGCCCAGATCAATCGAGTCCTGCACCGTCCAGCGACCCTCACCAGAATCATCAACATAATCACTTAATGCAGAGAGTTTTTGATCGTCTTTAAATGCATCGGCCATTAAATCGAGCAACCAGGATCGCACCACACTGCCATGCTGCCATATTTCAGAAATTTGTTGTAAATCCAGTTGCATTTCCTGCTTCGCTTCAAGCAGTTCAAAGCCTTCGGCGAAGGCCTGCATCATGCCGTACTCAATGCCATTGTGAACCATCTTCACATAATGCCCAGCACCCGCAGGGCCAACGTGCCCCCAACCTTTGTCTTTTGCTGGCGCCAAAGATTGCAGTGCCGGTCGCAACATATCAATGGCATCAATAGAACCACCCACCATAATGCTATAGCCATTTTCCAGGCCCCAGACACCACCCGAGGTTCCCGAGTCGACAAAATGAATATCTTTAGCCTGTAAATCTATTGCGCGTTGTTTTGAGTGATTAAAATTGGAGTTGCCTCCATCCACTAGTAAATCGCCTGCACTCATTCCCGCTGTCAATAATGAGGCGATACTCTCATCAACAAACTGATGCGGCACCATTAACCAGATAACCCGGGGAGAGGGAGAAGCATTAATTAACGCATCCAGCGAATCGACAGCCGTAACATTATCCAGCTCACTGGCCAATTTTTGCGCACTACTGCTATCCACATCATAGGCAACTATTTCATGTCCGTCGCCAACCAGCCGACGCACCATATTGGCCCCCATCTTGCCTAAACCGATCATTGCGAGTTTCATAAATTACCCCTGAGGTTGATTTATCATTTTTAGATTAACGGAGTTTAGTCTTAATTCGTATTTTTATGCAGTAAAATACTTTATAATGAGCAACTTCTTCCGACTATAATACTACTGACTAGAACTAGTTGACTTAAGTTAGGTTAAAAAAAGATAATACATGATCGTTTTTTAAAATATATAAAATGCAAAAATCAGCCTTTTACTCCATTTATTTAATCGCATGTATTCGCGCTCATTTGTGTACCTTCGTATTTTCTTTTTACTCCACTCATAAGCATAAACTCAAGTTATTATTTTACACATCATTAATTCTAATTTTAAATGTCTCCTGTTCCGAAAAAACACGCTCACCCGAAGACGAAATAAAACAATACATTGAATCAGGAAAAATCGCCGCAGAAAATCGCAACCACAGTGAGCTGGCTGATTTAATTAATGAACAATACCGCGACCAAAAAGGTTGGGATAAAAAACGCATTAAAAATATGGCGCGTGCTTATTTTTTAATTCACCAAAACATTTACCTGCTTACTAAAATTGACAATATAACGTTTCAAAATAAAAACAATGCCTTTGTGGTTTTATATGTTGCCATGGCTGGCACTGCAATAAATGATTTAAACGCAATAAATCGTTTAAGAGCCAAGGTATATAAATTTGAATTACAGTTAATAAAAAATGACAGCTGGTTACTGCACCAAGCCAAATGGAAAGCAGCCGATATAAGAGATATGCTTTAAAAGATGACTTAACTATGGAATACTATTTTAATCAGCAGGTGTATGTAAAGTAATCGTACACTTAGAAGAGCCTGTCAACTGCGCTGGATCATTCTGATTAAAATTAAGCGCACCATTAAAACAAATCGAGCCTATCATTCCCGCCGCTTTACCCTTACCGGCAATTTCTTTTAAACCACCACAAGCCATAATTCGAATGGAATAATACCATTAACGGGGTCAAAATCGAGATTCATAATCACCGCCCCCACATATTAATCGCCCGATCTTCTAATGGACAACCGGATCAATGGGTGAACCACTAAATATCACATTATTAATAGACGTTTTTTCGTTTAATTATAAACAAGCCGTTAATGCCTAATTTTTTACATAGGAGTTAGCTATGTTCATAAGCTAACTCCTGAGGTTTTTTATTAATCCACAAACGGACCGTGCTGATGAATTTTCTCACCACTCGGTTGGCCCAAACAAATCATAAATTCGGTTGCGCTATTCGCTGTAAATTCCAATGATTGAACATCTTCAATAAATAATGCTTTATCATTATTTACAATTTTCTCATTCACACTAACACTGCCTTGCATGACATAAACCAAACCACGAAACTGCGGTTTAACGTCAAGTTGATAATGCGCTTTATCCTGTAAATTAATATGCTGATAAATCACCTCGGTATTTAATTTAACTAGCGAGCCATCACCCACAATAGTTTTAACCTGCCCTCCTTCAAATTTATTTACCGGAAACTCATCCGCATTAACCTGCTGATAAGACGGGGCTATTTGCTTTAGCTTTTTCGGCAAATTTACCCACAGTTGAATACCATTACTATCACCTTGATCCGCAGGCATTTCAGAATGCACTAAACCACTACCTGCGGTAAAACGCTGTGCGCCGCCGGCACTCACAAAAGATTCATTTCCTAAATTATCTTTATGATTCATCCCGCCTTTAAACATATATGTTATGCCTTCAAACCCCCGATGCGGGTGATCTGGAAACCCCTGACCAGAGCCAATATTAAAATGATCCCATAATACAAATGGATCTGCATTCATAAAATCTCTAATTGGAAAAAGACGTTTAACTTCTACGCCGTCACCTTCTGGCACCACCAGCACATTGCGTAATTCAGTTTTCATAATCATTCTCCTATTTAAACTTTTCTGTTAAAAGTTTCTATTAAAATTTTTTCGCTCTATCATGTGTGTCATTAAAGTTTAATTGTGGCCCCTTCGGAATTAATTGCGTAGGGTTAACACTGGTATGGCTAAAATAGTAATGACGTTTTATATAATTAATATCTACGGTTTCTGCAATACCTGGCATTTGATATAACTCGCGTAAATAATTTGAAAGATTTGGGTAGTCTTCAATACGCTTTAAATTGCATTTAAAGTGCCCGACATAAACCGCATCAAACCGAATCAGTGTCGTAAACAAACGCCAATCTGCTTCAGTTATAGCATCACCGACTAGATAACGTTGCTTAGATAAAATATTCTCCACTATATCAAGCTGCTTAAATAATCGATCAAAGGCTTTTTCATAGGCGCTTTGCGAAGTTGCAAAGCCACATCGATAAACACCATTATTTATATTTTCATAAACAGGTTCATTTATCGCATCAATTTTGTCACGTAACTCTGGCGGATAAAAATCAATTTTCACATCGGTAAATTCATTAAACTCAGAATTCAACATGCGTATAATTTCTGATGATTCATTATTCACAATAGTATTTAATTTTTTATCCCATAAAATCGGCACCGTAATTTGACCACTGAAATTTTCATCTGTGCGGGTGTAAATTTCATGGGCAAATTTAAAACCGTGCAAATGATCGATATACTCACCCTGCTCGGTAAAGGTCCAGCCCGCATCGTCCAGCATTTCTGCTTCTACGATAGATAGCCCAATAACATTTTCGAGCTTTTTAAGCTTTCTAAAAATCACCGTACGATGTGCCCAGGGACAAGCATTAGAAACATACAAATGATAGCGATCAGCCTCTGCCTTAAATTCAGTGCTGCCATCTGCACTAATCCAGTTTCTAAAAGTCGAATCCATGCGTTTAAATTCACCTTCTTCTATTTCTTTTTCTAGCCAGTCATTTACTAACTTACCCTTAATTAACATGCCCATATTTTCTCCTTTTACTTAATTATTTGTATAATTCAGATTTTAATTTTATTAATAATTTGAATGCTAAAAGTATTCAATCTCCCCCTTAGCCCCCTCACCAAAAAAGGGGGCTAAGAAAAATTTATTCCCGTAGATTAAATACCCCTATTCACTTTGCTAACTTACTATCGAGGCTAAACACCCCTGCTCCATGCACCGACACCAATAACAAGCCACCCGCAATGCTGAGGTTTTTCATAAATAAAATCATCTGCATTTGATCAGCGAAATTAGAATGAAAAATAATACCTGCCACCACGGAAAAACCCGCCAATGCATAAGCGGCCCACTTGGCTTTAAACCCCAGTATCACCATCAGGCCGCCCACAATTTCCAGCGCGATTACGACAGGCAATAAACCACCGGGTAAGCCAACGCTCTCCATATACCCTGCGGTACCCGCATAACCTGCGCCCAACTTGCTGATACCCGCCATTAAAAATATATGACCTAAAAGCACTCTTGCTGTTAATTCAATTGCATTATTCATTGTCTTTTCCTGTTTGTTTTGAAATGGTGTATCTATTATGCAGCAATAAATTAGATTAAAAAGCGCATAATTTAGCCTTTAACTATCTATTTATTAGATATATAATAAAGCCATGAAACCACCTAAAGTCACCCTCGATCAATGGCGAGCCTTGCAAGCTGTGATAGATAATGGCGGATATGCGCAGGCAGCCGAACAACTACATCGCAGCCAGTCATCCGTCAGCTATGCGGTAAACCGCTTGCAGGAACAACTCGGCTTAAAACTACTGCACATTGAAGGACGCAAAGCCGTATTAAGCGAAGCCGGTAAAGTATTGCTGCAACGCTCACGACAATTACTCGCAGATGCCAGCGCCATTGAGCTGCAGGCCCAACATCTACAACAGGGCTGGGAAGCGGAAATTCGATTAGCAACTGAGGCGGCCTACCCCACACGCAACTTAATGCTGGCCTTAAAACGCTTTGCCGAACACGATTGCAAAACCCAAATTCGTTTACAGGAAGTGGTTTTATCCGGAGCCGAAGATGTGTTACTCAATGGCTTAGCTGATCTGGTTATCACGCCCTATGTCCCGCAGGGGTTTTTAGGCGACGAATTAATTCAGGTTAATTTTATTGCCGTTGCACATCCCGATCATCCGCTGTTCAAATTAAATCGCTCACTCACCAATTATGATCTAAACCGCGAAACCCATGTGATGGTAAGCGACTCGGGCAGTAAAGGTATTGATGCGGGCTGGCTGAGCGATGCACAACGCTGGGCGGTAAATAGCCTGGAATCTGCACGCAAAATCATCAGTAATGGACTGGGCTTTGGCTGGCTGCCTGAAATTGAAATAGAAGCGCAATTAAAAGATAATACCCTGAAGCCGCTACCGCTAAATGAAGGTGGCCAGCACACTGCAATTTTATATATGGTATATGCAGATCTAAATCGTGTCGGGCCCGCTACACAGCAACTGGCTAACATTTTAAAACAGCTTAGTATGACGGATTAATATACATACATATAGAAGTTAGCTTTAGCTGACACCTACAAAAATTATCGATTGAATTTATGCAAAAAATTATTCTTATCTTTATTTTCAGCTTTATTGTTTTGGCACTAAACGCCTGCAGTAATCACAAAACTATTTCGTCCCCTGCACACATTTCAAAAAATGATTCCCCCACCGTACAAAAACTTTACAGCCAATACAACGAATGGCGAGGCGTAAGATATCAAATTGGGGGCATATCCAAAAAAGGCATCGATTGCTCAGGCTTTGTTCAATTAACCTATAAAGAAAAATTAAATAAACAGGTTCCGCGCACAACCGAGTTGATGTCTACAAGCGGTAAGGCGGTTTCTACCAAAAATTTACGCCCGGGTGATTTAGTGTTTTTTAAAACCGGCTGGAAAGTTCGCCATGTTGGAATTTATGTGGGTAAAGGCGAGTTCATTCATGCTTCAACTAGCCGGGGTGTCAGTAAATCAAAATTAAATAATCCTTACTGGCAAGACGCTTATTGGATGTCACGCCGATATTAAATCAGCCCGACTTCAAACAGCTGTAATAAATTGGTAACCACAGTTAAGTCATTATAAAAAAATCTGTGGAATTACCTAAACGCCTGCCAACGCTATACCAACAATTAACCAGCTGAAATTCAACCAACTTGAATACCTTCTTCCGGCACATAAAAATATGCGACAAACTGATAGTTAGTATTTTCTGTTTTGTAATTATGATTAGCCAGGTTTAAAGATTGTGGCAATACTGCAAATCCAGACGAATAATTTCTTATTCCCTGAGGGCCGGGTTTATGCGTCCAATAACCCGTTAGTGGATCACGACGATACCAATGATGATCTGCGCCATTTTTTGATAAATACAATGCTACGCAATAATACCCACTTAAGTCTTCTAATGATTTATTTTCTGGATAATTTGCACCATAAAACATACCATCAGCTCTTGCACCATTTATCAATAATTCAGCTGTAAAAACGTTTCCCGCTTTAGCCTTTTTTTTAGAAAACTTACCCGGATCAGGTTTTCCTGACAATGGTGATTCACAGTTTGCAGCCCAGGCATAACAATTCACATAATCACTTCCCCAATCAGTTTCATCTTCACCAGGCAAATTAGCAGCTGATTTGCTCGCCAATAAAGCAATTAAATTATCCGCTCCATTATTACGACCTTTCTTTAATAATCCCATAATTATTATTCCTTATTAAATATTTTCAACATAGATAATACGATTAAATTTTCAGCACCACCTCGCCAATAAAACTAAAACAAAAGCTATAATGTAAATATAAAACTCAGCTCAGTATAAGTACTAGAACAATCAACAAACTGACTATCCGTGCAATCCTGAAGCTGCGTATAAACCGCACCGATTCCAACATAGGCTTTTTCACCGACGAGGGAGTAAAAACCCGCACGGTACCCCAAAGCATTACTGTCATCAAAACCATCGATAAAAGTTCGATTATAAAACAGGCCTAAATAAGGTTTAACTGAAGATTGATTATCAAACACATAGGTTAATTTAGGTGTCACTTCGTAAATGGATGGCTCGCCTCCAGTCCAAGCATTTACATCCATCCCGAGTTGAAAACCATCTGTTACAAAATAACCGACACCAAGACCCAGTACAAAATAATTTTCGTTGAAAGATTGCGCACTGCCAATCGCTAAAGTTCCGGTTAGGGTATCTTTATCAAATGCATCTGCATGAGTTTGCATTGAAAAAATCACTGAAAATAAAATTGATAATTTTTGTATTAAATTTTTATAAAATATTTTCATCCGTTAACCTTATTTATAATTAAGCTTTGTTTAACGCCTTGGCATGATAGGCAATATGCTCACCAATAAAACTAGCTATAAAATGGTAGCTGTGATCATATCCATCCTGCATTCTTAATGTAAGCGGCTGCCTGTTTTTTTTACAAGCGGTTTGTAAATCTTCGGGTAATAGTTGGCCTTCATCATAAAACTCATCTGCACCGCCCTGATCAATTAATATATCATTAACCTTTGCACCACCCTTTATTAAAGCCGTTGCATCGTAGCTCTGCCATGCTGATTTATCATCACCCAAATACGCACTGAAACAGCCTTGTCCCCAAGCACATTCAAGCGGATGGCAGATCGGTGAAAAAGCTGACACCGAACGGTAACGTTGTGGATTTTTAAGCGCACAAATTAACGCCCCATGCCCACCCATTGAATGCCCTGAAATCGATTTTACATTTTCAAGCACGGCTAAGTTTTCTTCAATTAAAGCTGGCAACTCCTCAGTGATATAACGGTACATTTGATAATGTTTATTCCACGGCGTTTGCGTGGCATTTACATAAAAACCTGCGCCCTGCCCTAAATCATAACGTTCAACTTCATCTGCAACCTGTTCGCCCCGCGGGCTGGTATCGGGAAAAATCAATGCGATTCCGGCTTCTGCTGCATAACGTTGCATACCGGCTTTGGTGCGCGCATTATCATCGCTACAGGTTAATCCCGACAACCAGTATAACGCGGGGACTTTTTGAGTTTGTACCTGTGGAGGCAGATAAACCGAAAATATCATTTTACAATCACAGCTCATCGAGTGATGTTGATAACGATTTAAATAACCGCCAAACTCTTTAATAGATTCTATTTGTTTCATAATTTTAAAATATAATAACCGAGCGAATACTTTCTCCGCTGTGCATTAAATCAAACGCCTTATTAATATCTTCCAGTGGCATGGTATGGGTGACTAAAGAGTCTAGTTCAATTTCGCCATTCATATAACGGTCCACATATCCAGGCAATTCTGTTCTGCCTTTTACGCCACCAAATGCTGTCCCCTTCCAGGTGCGACCCACTACTAAATTAAACGGCCGGGTTTCAATCACCTGCCCCGCACCCGCAACACCAATCACCGTTGAAACACCCCAGCCCATGTGTGTGCATTCTAAGGCATCGCGCATAACATGAGTGTTGCCAATACACTCAAAAGAATAATCCGGGCCGCCATTAAACGTGTCTTGCATATACTCGACAAACGAGCCATCAACTTCATTGGAATTGACAAAATCCGTTGCTCCTAACTGTTTGGCAAATTCAAATTTATCTGGATTAATATCAATTGCAATAATGCGTTCGGCGCCGGCCATTACCGCACCCTGTACACAGGATAAACCAATGCCGCCTAAACCAAATACGGCAACGGTCGAACCAGGCCTAACTTTTGCCGTATTTAAAACCGCGCCGATACCGGTGGTTACTCCGCAACCCAGCAAACAAACTTTATCTAAAGGCGCGGCTTTATTTATTTTTGCCAATGCAATTTCCGGCACTACGGTATATTCTGAAAAAGTTGAACACCCCATATAATGAAAAATATCTTTGCCATTTTTTGAAAATCGACGAGTACCATCGGGCATGTAACCGGTCCAAACCGTGCCCGCAATTGACTGACATAAATTGGTTAACGGTGACTGACAATATTCACAAGTCCCACACTCTGCAATATAAAGCGGAATAACATGATCACCGACTTTTAAACTTTTAACACCGGCACCTAACTCCACCACTTCGCAGCCACCTTCGTGACCCAGCACACAAGGGAACGAGCCTTCCGGGTCATCGCCGGATAAGGTAAACGCATCAGTGTGACAAACACCCGATGCAATGGTTTTTAATAATACCTCACCTTCGCGCGGCCCCATCACTTCTATTTCTTCAATTGATAAGGGCTGTTTTGCTGCCCAAGCAACTGCGGCTCTTGCTTTCATTTTTTTAACCTTTAGAATTTTTTACTTATTTTTATTACTACTGTTTTTGTTAACTACAAAAATCACCATCATTTGTATAGAAGCAGAAATTTAGTAACTTTAAACGAACAACAAACACTGGGCGCTGAAACTACCGGCATAGGGATAACGCCTCTAATAAAATATGCCCAGATACTACAAAGTTAGTTTTAAATTTAATACAGCATAGGAAACTCACGCCGTATACTATCAATCTCGGCATAAACCTCTTTGGGTAATTTTAATGTTATCGATTCAATATTCACTTTCAACTGTTGCAAATTAGTTGCACCGATTAACGTTGAGTTAACAAATGGCTGATCATTTACAAATGCCAATGCCATTTGACAGGCATCTAAATCAAACTGTTTTGCCAGATTTACATACTTTTGAATTGCCGCATCAGTACGCGGATGCACCCGGTGTTCGGGGCGGGTTTCAATCGTAATGCGCGCACCTTCGGGGCGAGCACCATTTAAATATTTGCCACTTAACATACCACGAGATAATGGCGACCAGGCCAGCAAACCACAATCTTCATGAATGGCAATTTCACCTAAATCGGGTTCAAAGTGGCGACACAATAAAGAGTATTCATTTTGAATTGAAGCCATCCGCGGCAAATTATTTTTTTCGGCCAACTGCAACCATTTATTTATACCCCAGGCGGTTTCATTGGATAAGCCTATATGCCGAATTTTTCCCGCCTGAATTAATTTTTGCATGGTATGCAATACTTCTAAAAAATTATCTTCTTCTGCTTGCACATCAAACTTTGGTGCATAATTCCAAATTTGTCCGAAATGATATGAGCCACGATTAGGCCAGTGTAATTGATACAGATCGATGTAATCAGTTTGTAATCTTTGCAAACTGGCTTCGACCGCAAGTAAAATATTTTTTTTATTAATAATGTTATTGCCATCTCTTACCCACGACAAACCCGGCCCCGCAATTTTTGATGCCAATATGACTTTGTCCCGATTTTTTCTTTTTGCAAACCAGTTACCAATAATCGTTTCAGTTGTACCAAAGGTTTTTGCGCTGGGGGGAATGGCATACATTTCTGCGGTGTCAAAAAAGTTTACGCCCTGTGTTAAAGCATAATCCATTTGCTCAAAACCTTCCGCCTGATTATTTTGCAAACCCCAGGTCATGGTGCCTAATCCGATTACACTAATATCTAAATCGGTACGGCCTAATTTTCTATATTGCATTTTTATTTTCTCTTGTTTTACTCAACAGGGGGCGGAGACCGTATTTAGTACTGATGCAATCTGACAAAAGTTTTAAATTAAATTTGACTCCAGGCCCTTACATACCTTTCGTTCATCATAATAACAACAAAAACTACGAGGCTTTTTCTATTTCAATTAACGCTCTAATATTAAAACTTTCCGAGCGGCCACAAGCATTCAATACCGCCTGAAATGACGCCTTTACTATATCACTGCTTTGCGCCACCGCACAGACTCTTTTGCCGTTAACACTCAACTGCACATAAGCAACCGCCTGCGCCTGCTCATCTTTTCCTAAACTGTGCTCATTATATTCCACCAGAACTAAAGACTGTTTAATGCTGACACTCAATGCGCTCACAAAGGCATCCAGCATACCTTTGCCGTGGCCATTTATGTTTAACACATCATTTAGCATTTTTATGCTTGCCATTAGCTGATCATTGTTATTTTTATGGGTCACATTATATTCTTTCAGTATCATGCCGTGATTTAGATTCATATAAGTCTGTTCAAACAACTTAACGATACGGGCGGCACTCATTTCAGTTTTTTGACTTTCTGCCTGCACCTGCACATGCGGGCTAAAATCCACCTGCAACCAACGTGGAATTTGCATTTGGGTTTGCTGATTGATTACATACGCAACACCGCCTTTACCCGACTGACTATTAATACGAATCACCTGCTGGTAACTGCGCCCGATGTCCCGCGGGTTTATTGGTAAATACGCGACCTCCCAGGTTTCACCCTCATTATAATTATTTAAACATTTATTAATCGCGTCCTGATGACTGCCGGAAAATGCCGCAAATACTAATTCACCGGCATAAGGGTGACGCGGATGCAATTTTATTTGGGTGCACGATTCCACCGTGTGAATAATGCGATCCATATTTGAAAAATTTAATCGCGGGTCAACGCCGCGGCTATATAAATTCATCGCCATGGTAACAACATCCATATTGCCAGTGCGCTCACCGTTACCCAGTAGCGTGCCTTCAATTCTATCGGCACCCGCCATTATGCCCAACTCCGCTGCCGCAACCCCACACCCCCTGTCATTATGGGTATGTAAACTAATAATTAGCGCATCGCGATTTTTTATATTGTCACAAACCCATTCAATTTGATCGGCATACACATTCGGTGTGGTCATCTCTACAGTGGCTGGCAAATTAATAATCACTGGATTCTCAAGTGTTGGCTGCCACACATCATTTACCGCATTGCACACCTGCACCACATAATCCATTTCGGTGCCGGTAAAACTTTCTGGCGAATATTGAAACTGCCACTGTGTATCAGTTTGTTGCTGAGCATAATGTTTTACCCATTTTGCACCCTGCACGGCCATAGCTTTTATTTGATCTTTGGATTTTCCAAAAACCTGTTGGCGCTGCACCACGGAAGTCGAATTATAAACATGCATAATGGCGCGCTTCGCACCTTTAAGTGATGCAAAACTGCGCGCAATAAGTTCCTCACGTGCCTGAGTTAACACTTGAATTGTTACATCATCAGGAATTAAATTTTGCTCGATCAATTGCCGAACAAAATCAAAATCCATTTGCGATGCCGCCGGAAAGCCCACTTCGATTTCCTTAAAGCCCACCTCGACCAGCAGTTTAAACATCTGTAATTTTTGATCCGGTGTCATTGGTTCAATCAAGGCCTGATTACCATCACGCAAATCAACACTACACCAGTGTGGTGCACTGTGAATGGTTTGATTAGGCCAGCGCCGGTCTGCTTTTTCAAAACGGGCTAACACTGGGTATTTGCTGAAGTCGAAATTTGACATGCTTATCCTCTAAATATCACGTTTTAATCATCAAAAAGATTAAAAATAGTATAACTAGATTTATGGGGATAATTAATGCAAAATAACCACTAACACCGATAAATATTGGTGTTATTATCTGTTTTTATACTTATTCATAGATAATAAAACTAACACGCGGAATCATAACATTGCTAAAACTCGACCGAACCGATAGACATATACTTCAATTAATGCAACGCAACGGACGCATCAGTAACCTTGATCTGGCTGATCAGGTCGGACTCTCCCCCACACCTTGCTCTCGACGGGTTAAACGCCTAGAAGAGTCCGGTGTAATAGAGCGCCATGTGACCCTGTTAAACCCCAAAATATTAAACCTGGATTTAACCGCCCTGATTGGCATAGAAATGGACCGTCACACCCCTGACCGCTTCGCAGGTTTTGAAACCGCCATTGCGAATATGCCGGAAATTTTAGAGTGCAGTATCGTCACCGGCCAGGCCGCAGATTACTTACTAAAAGTGGTGGTACGTGATATGCGCCACTATGAAACTTTTCTGCTAGACAAGCTCACTCGCCTAGAAGGTGTGCGCGGTGTTCACTCCAGTTTTGTACTGCGAAAAATTATTGATAAAACAGAATTGCCGGTAATCTAACCCAACGATGTAACCAACAATGCTAGATGCAATTTTTAGATTATTGAAATAACACTAAAGTATTAATAACCCATGCCACCAGAATACTCCTCAGCATAACCATCATTCGGCACTATCTTCATTATCCAGTCAAAGTTATCATTCACAAATTTAACATCCGCAGGGCTTGCTAATTTTGCCGCCTTTTTCATTTCAGTTTGATGTTTTTTCATATCTTGCAGTTGCACTTTCATACCTGCGATCATACTTTCCGGCATGCCCTTTTGTCTCATCATTTTAATGTTGTCATCAAATGATTGCTCCATCATTTTTAGCTGCTGTCTGGATTCCTCTGGCATTTTCTGCAACTGTACTTTATACAGACTCCCCATCAAACGCACAGAGATATCAAGGAAACCTTCGACACTGGAAAATCTATTTTTCGATAAGACTGAACTAATATCAGGATATGCTTTTGATGATTTCATAAAGTCAATAATTTCAGCTTTTTGTGACAAACTAAAATCATCCATACGATTAAACTCTTTGGGATATTTAGTTTCAAGCTTATCAAGCTCACCTGATGCAGAATAAAATGATGTGATTACCGACTTACTTAACGGCTGCCCCGCAAAGACCAGTAATGGTTGTAAGACAAGAATTAAAGCTAAGATTATTTTTTTCATTTTTCTTCCTGTATTATTTATTTTAATTTTCCGACATTGTAAATTAGGTAGGCATCTGTGAACTTGAAGCTGCTCAAATATTTCAATTTAAATAACGACTGTTTGTACTACCTCAAACTCATCAAAGGTTTTTTCCAGATTGCGCCTGAACAGTTGCTTTGACCAGTTTTCCAGCCCCTGGGGGACTTCTTCTTTTTTCAACACACTGGCAATCACATCTAATTTAACCGTATTTGGCGTATAATGTTCAACCAGTGCCGGCCACGCATTAAGCTGACTGGCACGCACACCGGGCATAGCATAAGACGTACATTTAACCGACTGAAAACTTAACTCCGAAAAAAATGCGCGTAATTTTTTATGCACTTCTTCGCGTACCAGCTTACAGGAAAACCAGGAAATTGTTTCTATTGCATCTAACAGGTCCGCTTCAATATCACCCTGCTTTTCTAAAAAGTTCAGTGCGGGAAAATAACTTAATTTATGTTTTTTTACTGCATCTATCACTTGCTCGGTTAAAGCCTCACCTACGACTTTTGCCGATGATGGCAAGTAACGTTCCAGTAGCTCGTCGGGAACTTTTATCTGTAACGTAACATGTATTTTAGTGACGAATAATGATGGCATAATGTTTTTATAAATTGATAGGAGCGCCCTAGATACTTACACCCAAAATAGTTTGTATTGCAACCGATGCGGCAATGGTTCGATTATCCGCACCAATTTTCGGGTACATTTGTTCTAAATGTTTATTCACCGTACGTGGGCTCATTTGTAAAATCTCTGCAATTTCTCGATTGGTTTTCCCGTGTGCCAGCCATAATAACACTTCTGCTTCTCGAGAGGTAATTGATAAGCGTTCCTCTAAAACTACCGGGTCTATTTCCACATTGGGTGACTGAATTTTTAATAAATACTCATCCTCTTCCGACTGTTTAAAATAATGAACCGTCAACACAATATTTTGTTGCGATAATGGCAAGGCTAAATCATGGCCACCCTGCTCACCCTTACCTTGCCTCTCTTTACCCTGGCCATTAGGCAGCCAACGACTAAGCCTGTCATTTAATTCAACTGACTCACTGTTTTCATTTTGATATTGGTTTAATAAAATTTGCGCTTCTGGTGTTGCCCATAAAATTCTGCCACTTTTATCAATACAAAAAACATGTTGGCGCATTGTATCAAGGGTTTTTTGTGCTTCTATTAACATCCGCGCACTACTAGTATGCTGACGAATTCTCACCAATAATTCTTCCGGGTGAATCGGTTTAACAATATAATCGTTACCGCCGGCATCGAAGGCTTTAACAATATGCTCAACCTCACTCAACCCGGTCATAAAAATAATTGGCACCAGGGGTAATTTTTTACGAATTTCAGCCGCACATTCAAAACCGTCCATTACCGGCATTAACGCATCCAACAAAATTACCGCCGGCGTAATTTGCTCTAAAACATTTAATGCTTGTTGGCCATTAAGTGCAATTAATACTGCAATTCCCGCTTTATCCAGTGCCATATTAATCATGCCCAACGATTCTGGCGAATCATCAACCACTAGCACGGTAGTTTTATCATTAAAACTTTGCATTATTTTGTGTCACCTTCCTGATTAAGTAATTTATCGATAGCACATACCATTCCATCTAAATCACATTTATCAGCCAAACTTCTTAACTCACCAATCCACTGTGCATGGGGTGTTTTCAATTCAAGTTGCTGTGTACATTCCAACACACCTTTTAAATAACCAATTTTTGCAAACTCCCTTAATGATGTTATCAGTTTTGCATCGGGGCGATTATCTTCTAAGCTTTTTTCAACTGTATTATTTTCAGGTATTATTTTTTCATTTAACACTTCACCTGATTGTGCATTTCGCCAATGCAAACCCAAACAACGTTGCAGTTGTTCCAGTAATTTATCTAAGCGCACAGGCTTACTTACATATGCTTGATAATCTGCATTTTTTTGCGCTTGTTGTGCTGCAATATATGAATCGGCTGATAAAATTATGATAGGCACGTTTACCCCCTGCTTTCGCAACTTCGCTAATAATTGCCAGCCATCCATTCCTGGCATCGAAATATCTAATAAAAAACAGTCAATCGTTTTTTCTTTTAATAAACTTAACGCTAATTCAGCTGAAGCTGCCTGGTGAATAATAAAACCCAGAGGGTGCAATAAATCATAAATTAAATTACGATGACTGCTTTCATCATCCACCACCATAATATGCTGCGAACGTTCAAGATAACCTTCAATATCAGCCTGCTTTTGACGTTTTTCTAGCGACTCATTAACGCTTGGTAAAAATAATTTCAAACAAAATTCACTGCCCTGACCCAATTCACTGCTGAGCTGTAAACTGCCACCCATCATTTCTACCAGTAAACGACTTATCGATAAACCCAACCCTGTTCCACTTACCTGCTTTGCCTGTTTTTTTTGTGCGCGCACGAAGGGCTCAAAAATACGTTGTTGATCAACTTTAGCAATACCCTGCCCGCTATCTTTAACCTGTATTTTTGCGACTTGATTCCGGTAACTTATTTTTATTTCAACCTCACCTTCATCGGTAAACTTAATGGCGTTTGAAAGGAGATTAAGTAAAATTTGGCGCAGACGTTTTTCATCCGTTGTTATAAACTCGGGCACATTTTTTTCACAATACATTTTAAAATCTAAATTTTTACTTTCTGCCTGCGGACGAAACATATCATCAAGTTGTTGCACCAATGCGCGCAAATCAACTGTATCGCGATGCAAATCTAATTTACGCGCTTCTATTTTTGAAATTTCTAATAAGCCTTCAATCACATCCGATAAATGCTCACTGCTACGCCGAATCACGGTGGCAATTTTCTGATTTTTTTGCTCTAACAATCCATCGTTTTCCATTAATTGTGCATAACCAAAAATAGTGTTGAGCGGTGTTCTTAATTCGTGACTTACACCGGACAAATACCGCGACTTGGCAAGGTTCGCTGAATTGGCAGCATCGCGAGCATGCGACAGTTCAATTGCGGTCATTTCATGGGCGTTTACTTCTTGAGTTAACAACTCGGTCTGCAATTGAGTTTCTTGCAAGGCAAAGCGTGCACTTTTTTGTGCCAATACATAAAGCCAGATTAATACCCCGGTGAGAATTAAAAACAAAAAAAACACTTGCCACAAAGTACCGCTAATCAGTGCTAAATCCACTGCAGTTTTTTCTTTTTGTGCGTAAAAAACAATACTTAACAACCCTGCGATAATGCCGGCGGTAATAAAAAATATCGCTAAAAAATGGCCGCTAACCGAATGTAATTGCTGGTTAATCGATGCGGGTAAAATGCGGCTAAACAAGCTCGAGGTTTGCGCAGCAAGGTGAGCTTGCGGACGGCACTGGTCAGCGCAGCGAGCATCCAACGCGCAACACAATGAACAGATATTTCCTGAGTAACTCGGACAGTGACTCATATCTTCGTGGTCAAATGTGTTTTCACATATTTTACATTGCTGACGGGAGTGGCTTTTCTGCGCGTTTTCGTCCACTCGCGCCAAATAATAACGCCCACCGGTTAGCCAGCCAATTAACGGCACACTCACAAATGGAATGGATAATGATAAAAATGCCGCCAGTGCTTCTGCAGTCTCTCCGAATACACCTAAATTTGCAGCAATACCTGCACTGGAAGCAATAATCATCGACACCACACCCACCGGGTTAATATCGTATAAATGTCCGCGGCGAAACTCGATATGCTTGGGACTTATCCCCAACGGTTTATTAATAATTAAATCCGCTACCACACAACCAATCCACGCCACCACCAAACTGGCATAGGTTATCAAAATCGTTTCAAAAGCCTGATATAAACCTAGCTCCATCAACATCAAAGCAATCGCCACATTGAACACCAGCCACACTACTCGCCCCGGATGGCTGTGGGTTAAGCGCGAAAAAAAATTTCCCCATGCTATTGATCCCGCATAGGCATTGGTGACATTAATTTTAAGTTGAGAAATAATTACGAAAATTCCTGCCAGCCATAATGCCATATCGGGATTAGTCGTAATGTAGGTAAACGCCACGGTATACATATGGGCCGGGTCACTTGCCAGCTCGCTAGACAAACCATGTTGCAACGCCAGCACCGCTAAAAACGAACCGATAAATAACTTTATAATTCCGAATACAACCCAGCCGGGGCCAGCACCAATTACCGCCGCCCACCAGTGACTTTTTCGGCACTGATTTTTATCGGGTAAAAATCGTAGAAAATCTGCCTGCTCACCATTTTGCGCAATCAGGGGGAAAATCACCGCCGCAGCCGCACCAAAAAGGAGCAAATCAAAGGTTTGCTTTTCGCCGATAATTTCCACCTCATCTACACCTCGAAATGCTAGCCAGTTAGCAAATGCGGTGGACTCATTCAGGCCGATATAAACCAACGGCAGAATTTGTAACACTAGCCATACTGGTTGAGTCCAGGCCTGAAAACGGGAGATGCGACTAATACCGTGAGTGACCAGCGGGATAATCATCAGCGCACTAATCACATACGCTAATGACAGAGCAATACCTAACATCATGTGCAAGGCCATCGACATAATAGCCGCTTCCAGGGCAAAGAAAATAAACGTAAACGAGGCATAAATGAGCGATGAAATAGTTGAGCCAATATAGCCAAAACCCGCACCACGAGTGAGTAAATCGATATCGACGCCATATTTTGCCGCGTAATATGAGAGAGGTAATCCGGATAGAAAAATAATCAGGCCCACCAGCATAATTGCCCAGGCAGCATTGGTGAAACCGTAGCTAAGCGTAATAGCGCCCCCGATCGCTTCCAGCGCTAAAAACGATACAATTCCTAAAGCTGTATTCGCAACTGAGGCGGCAGACCAGCGCCGTGCCGACTTTGCGGTGTAGCGCAGGGCGTAATCTTCGAGGGTTTCATTGGCCACCCATTTATTGTATTCACGCCGAATTAAAAGTGCGTCTTTATTCATACTGATTTAATTTTACCCTGTGCATATGCAAAGTAGAATTTCCTGTGTTAGGGGGCAGCTAAAGCTGTCTTCTACATTAATCACCCTTAAATATCTTATAAGCAACTTTCACGCCATGCGTCATTTGACGTATACCTCTGCGCCACTTGCCGAATTTCGAAAAATCGCGTCAGTGATTACACTCAATTACCGTGAGTTAGCCATAAAATTAAATATCAAAACAAGCTCCTTTTTTCTGGCTTTTAACCCTGAATTTTAACCGGCGCTTAAATTTAAGTGCCTCAGCAACAGGATACAAAAATGCAAATCAAGAATATTTTAAGCAAGCCGCTATTAGTCAGCGGCATACTCGCCACTCTCAGCGCACCGGCTTTTGCAGGTGGAAAAATTAAAATTGATGATACGAAATGGGTTAGCTTTGGCGCGGGAATTCGTACCTCTGTAGCTTCAGTAAGTGATTCTGCTCCAGATGGGACAAGCCGGGCGAGTAACTTTAATTTAGAAAATATGCGTCTGTATATTGCCGGTCAGGTTACTAAAGATTTTAAATTCTATTTCGGCACCGATAAAATGTGGGGCGAGTACGGCGTGCTCGATGCCATGGTTCAATATGAACCGAGTGAAAAATTTAATATATGGATGGGCCGCATGTTAACACCTGCGGATCGAATTGAAATGAATGGCCCGTTTTATGGCCTCACCTGGGGACAATATACCGTACCACTTTACCCATCAGACAATGACATTGGTAATGGTGCTAATGGTGTAGCGGGTACCTACGGCCGTGATGAAGGTGTGACCGTTTGGGGTAGTTTTGATAAGTTTCAATATGCTGTTGGTATTTTTGATGGTTATAGCGGCACAGAAAATCAAAGCGATGCGCCTTTATATGCGGCACGTTTTGCTTATAACTTTATGAGCAAAGAATCTAACCCCGGTTATTACACTAGTAGCACCTACTTTGGTAAGGGCGGTGATATTTTAACACTAGCCGTTTCAATGCAATCACAAAGTGATGGTTATGGAACAGTAGCAAATTCAGGCTCATTTAGCGGTTATGCCGTTGACCTATTTTTTGAAAAACCGATGTCCAACAACTCTGCAATTACATTTGAAGCTGAATTTAAATCTTTCGATGTTTCAGATAATGCGGTTAACTTTGGCGCAAGCATGTTCGACGGTGATGCCAACTTTGCCAGCTTCGCCTACTTACTCCCTGGTGACACCGGTGCTAGTCAATACCAGCCTTATCTGCGCGTAACATCAAACAGCCCAACCATAGGCTCTAGCAGCTCACTCACCGAGTTAGGCGTTAACTACATTATTTCTGGTCACAACATGAAATTAAATCTTAACTTTACTAGCGGCGATGCAAGTGCCAGTGGTCAACAAGGTATTGATAAAGATGCCATTTTATTCGGCATGCAATTCCAAATTTAAACTCCTTGGTTAAAAAATTAAATTATAAACATTCACAGGAATATTTATTATGAAAACAAAATCATTAAAAAAAGTTACTCTAAAAGCAGTACTGGCCGCCGCCATTACCGTTACGACTATGGCCAGCACTTCAGTTGCCTGGGCAGCAGACACCATTAAAGTCGGTGTATTACATTCACTGTCCGGCACCATGGCAATTTCAGAAACCACATTAAAAGATACCATGCTGATGCTGATTGCCGAGCAAAATAAAAAAGGCGGCGTACTCGGTAAAAAATTAGAAGCGGTTGTCGTTGACCCCGCCTCTAACTGGCCTTTATTTGCAGAGAAAGCCCGCGAGTTAATTAGCAAAAACAAAACTGATGTTGTATTCGGTTGCTGGACTTCAGTTTCACGAAAATCGGTACTGCCGGTTTTTGAAGAACTCAACAGTATTCTTTTTTACCCCGTTCAGTACGAAGGCGAAGAATCATCTAAAAATGTTTTCTACACTGGCGCCGCACCCAATCAACAAGCGGTACCTGCGGTTGATTACTTAATGAAAGAAATTGGTGTTAAGCGCTGGGTATTAGCTGGCACAGATTATGTTTATCCACGCACCACCAATAAAATCTTAAAAGCCTATTTAAAATCCAAAGGCGTTAAAGAAAAAGACATTATGATTAACTACACACCGTTTGGTCATTCTGACTGGCAGTCGATTGTATCTGATATCAAAAAATTTGGTAACACAGGTAAAAAGACTGCGGTTGTTTCTACAATCAATGGCGATGCAAACGTACCTTTTTATAAAGAGTTAGGTAATCAAGGTATCTCTGCTGAAGATATTCCAGTGGTTGCATTCTCTGTTGGTGAAGAAGAGCTTTCTGGTTTAGACACTAAGCCATTAGTCGGTCACCTTGCAGCATGGAATTATTTCATGAGCAATGAGTCGGACGAAAACGAAGAGTTCATCGAGCAATGGCACAATTTTATTAAAGATAAAAAACGTGTAACCAACGACCCAATGGAAGCACATTACATTGGCTTTAATATGTGGGTGAAAGCAGTTGAGAAAGCTGGCACGACTGATCCCTCAAAAGTTCAAGACGCATTAATCGGTATTTCTGTGCCTAACTTAACCGGTGGCTACTCAGCCATGATGCCAAATCACCACATTACAAAACCTGTGTTAATTGGTGAAATTCAAGCTAATGGTCAGTTCGACACAGTTTGGGAAACATCGGGTTTAGTTGCGGGCGATGCATGGTCAAATTACCTGCCCGGTTCACGTGATCTGATTTCTGACTGGCGCACGCCTTTATCTTGCGGTAACTATAACGTGAAGACCAAGAAGTGTAGTGGTCAGAATTATTAAAATATGGTTCTGCCACAATAAATTTGTCATCCCCGAATACGTCTATCGGGAATGACAATATTTTAATGGTGATCAAAGAAGCCTGTAATTTCCAGCGCTCTTTGATTTTATGAATGCAGCTTATTAAACATACCAGACTCCTGCGAGATAAGCTGTATTCATTTTCTTTATTATTTTTACATTAATTTTTTTCAGCGAGATAACGGCATAATGCAATATGCGATAAGCATTAATTTAAAAAAGCTAAGATTTATAATAATAGCTTTTTCATTTTTATTCGGATTCACCCAAAACCTGTTCGCTGAACAAACCCTGTCAGAGACAAATAAACCAGAAGAAACCAAACTGGCAGAATCATGGCATGTTCTGAGCACTAAAAACTACAACAATAAATCACGTGCCATAGAAAATATCGCCAAACAAAATCCACCGCAGGCTATTAAAGCACTCAAAGCCATGCTTGATGGAAAATTATTTTATGCCAAAGCTGATAAGCAGTTGTATATTGTGCTGGAAGTCGCCGATAACTATCAATTCAGCCATCTGTTTACTAACAAAAAAATAACACAGAAAAAAAAACGCGGCTTTAAAAAAGTAAAAATTAATAATAAATTACGCCGCACTATTCGCCATGCGCTAGCCACCCTGCAGCTCAACCATGAAAATTCCGACATTCGTTTAGCCGCAGTTAATGAACTGTTAAAAAACCCGCAGAAAAGCGCGACAGAAATTATTAACCAACTGATACAAAACGAAACCGATAACAGGGTAATTAATACCGCTAACACCTTACTCGCTGTGCTCGATCTACAATATGGTGATGAAACCGCACAAACACAGGCAATTAAAGTATTAGGCAGTAGCCTTAATTCATCAGCCATGAATGCCTTAACGAATTACACCCCTCCCAACAGTGCACTGGATAAACAATCACAAAAAGCCATTAAGAAAATTAACGAACAGCGAAACATATACGCTAAAGCGGAAACTATTTTTTTCGGCTTAAGTTTAGGCTCCGTACTGGCATTATCCGCGATTGGTTTAGCGATTACCTTTGGCGTAATGGGCGTAATCAATATGGCCCACGGTGAGCTGATGATGATTGGCGCTTACACTACTTATGTCGTGCAATTAATTATGCCCGAGCAAATTGGTTTGTCGATTATTGTTGCGGTACCCGCCGCCTTTATTATCTCGGGGTTAGTCGGCATTGCGATTGAGCGCGGTGTAATTCGACATTTATATGGCCGCCCATTAGAAACATTATTAGCCACTTTTGGTGTGAGTTTAATTTTACAACAAACCGTACGCTCTATTTTCTCACCTTTAAATCGCAGTGTAGAAACACCGCAGTGGATGTCCGGTGTATGGCAAATTAATGATGTGCTGGCCCTCACCTGGAACCGTTTATATATCATTATTTTTTGTTTACTGGTATTTATTACGCTGATATTAGTGATGAAAAAAACCCTACTCGGTTTACAGGTGCGTGCGGTTTCTCAAAATCGTAGCATGGCACGCGCTATGGGCGTGCGCTCAGAATGGGTCGATGCTTTAACCTTTGGCCTCGGCTCTGGCATCGCAGGTTTGGCCGGTGTTGCTTTAAGTTTACTAACCAATGTGGGGCCGAATTTAGGTCAGTCCTACATTATTGATTCATTTATGGTAGTGGTCTTCGGAGGCGTTGGCAATTTATGGGGCACGCTGGTTGCCGGTATGAGCCTTGGCATTATTAATAAATTTTTAGAACCCTGGGCCGGTGCGGTGTTGGCAAAAATTATCGTATTAATTTTTATTATTTTATTTATACAAAAACGTCCAAAAGGATTATTTCCTCAACGTGGCCGAGCGGCGGAGGATTAACCATGACACTATTAACTATTTTAAAAAACGACAAACCCGGCATGTGGTTACTGGGCACACTTTTAATTGTCAGCATATTAATTCCATTGCTGAACATAGTAGTGCCCGAAGGCAATATTTTTCATGTTTCAACTTACACCGTCACCCTGCTTGGAAAATATTTAACCTATGCCCTGCTCGCACTCGCGGCTGATTTAGTATGGGGCTATCTGGGTATTTTAAGTTTGGGTCACGGTGCATTTTTTGCCCTCGGTGGTTATGCAATGGGTATGTATTTAATGCGCCAGATTGGTGATCGGGGTGTGTACGGTGATCCGCTACTACCCGACTTTATGGTATTTTTAAACTGGACCGAATTGCCCTGGTTCTGGCAGGGTTTCGATCACTTCTGGTTCGCCGCATTAATGGTTATTTTAATTCCCGGTTTATTAGCCTATGCATTTGGATACCTGGCATTTCGCTCGCGCGTTACTGGCGTATACTTATCCATCATCACACAAGCCATGACCTATGCACTGATGCTGGCCTTTTTCAGAAATGAAATGGGTTTTGGTGGCAACAATGGCCTCACTGATTTTAAAGATATTTTAGGATTTGATTTACGCGCAGACAGCACCCGTATCGGATTATTTTTAGCCTCCAGCGCAGCGCTTGCCATTGCCTATGTTATCAGCCGTTATATTGTTAGCTCGCGCTTAGGTTTAGCTTGTGTTGCAATTCGCGATGCGGAAAGTCGTAGTCGTTTTATTGGTTATCGGGTTGAAAATATAAAGCTCTGGGTGTTTGTTTTTTCTGCGGTAGTGGCCGGTGTTGCCGGCGCACTTTATGTGCCACAAGTAGGTATTATAAATCCAGGAGAATTTTCACCTTTAAATTCTATCGAGTTAATTATCTGGGTAGCCATCGGTGGTCGCAACACGTTATATGGTGCAATTATTGGTGCACTATTAGTTAACTATTCTAAAACCTATTTCACCGCTGCCTTGCCTGAAATCTGGTTATATGCATTAGGTGCATTATTTGTTTTAGTCACACTCTATTTACCAAAAGGTATAGTCGGCATAAAGGGTTTCAGGAGGTCAAGAGCATGAATCCTATTTCAAAACCATTAGATGCATTTCGTGATTTAACTGACCGAGATAAAGTCTTTGATTTTTTAATTCAGGCCCAGCCACCTTCATTAGATTTAAGTCACAATATGATTTTATATTTAGAAGGCTTAAATAAAAGTTTTGACGGTTTCAAAGCCATTAACGATTTAAATTTATATATTGAAACCGGCGAACTACGTTGCATTATCGGCCCCAACGGTGCAGGAAAATCAACAATGATGGACATCATCACCGGTAAAACGCATCCCGATTCTGGCATGGCCTGGTTTGGGCAGCGTTTAAATTTATTAGAAATGGATGAACCGGAAATTGCCGAAGCCGGTATTGGCAGAAAATTTCAAAAGCCCACAGTATTTGAAAATTTATCCGCTATACAAAACTTAGAACTGGCGATGCTACAGGTTAAAAAAGTCTGGCCACTACTCAACGCAAAACTAAATGGCGAGCAAAAAGATTTAATTGATGAAGTACTAAATATTATTGGCTTGCAGGAGCTAGCTCAGGACCCTGCGGGTAAACTTTCCCACGGGCAAAAACAGTGGTTGGAAATTGGCATGTTATTAATGCAAAAGCCCGCCCTGCTTTTGGTCGATGAGCCGGTTGCGGGAATGACCCATCAGGAAATGGATCGCACCGCAGAGTTACTCACTTCATTAGCAGGAAAACACACTGTAATTGTGGTTGAACATGATATGGATTTTGTGCGTTCGATAGCAAATAAAGTTACGGTATTACATCAGGGTAGTGTACTGGCAGAAGGGACTATGTCGCAGGTACAGGAAGACCCGAATGTGATTGAAGTTTATCTGGGTGAATAAATTAAATTAGAAACCACTCAGCTTTTAAAACAAATATTTTCGTCAACCTCCTAATGCCTGTATCGTGGATGAAAAAATTGTATTATAAAAAACTACAGAGAATAAAATATTGAATAATATGCTAAGCATCCATAGCCTTAACCAGTTCTACGGACAGAGTCACACACTATGGGACATCGATCTCGAAGTTCCGCAGGGCCAGTGCACCTGCCTAATGGGAAGAAATGGCGTAGGCAAAACCACCCTACTCAATTGTATTATGGGCGCACTCGAACTTGAATCCGGCGAGATGAAATATCAGAATACCAAACTGCATAAAATGCAAATGGAGCAACGCGCAAAGGCCGGTATTGGTTATGTGCCACAGGGTCGCCAAATATTTCCATTGCTCACTGTTGAAGAAAATTTACAAATTGGTTTGCCCGCGCGCGCTGATAAAGCTAAAAACATTCCTGAATTTATTTATGAAATGTTCCCGGTATTAAAAGAAATGCGTCAACGCCGCGGCGGGGATTTATCCGGCGGTCAGCAGCAACAACTCGCGATTGGTCGAGCACTGGTAATCGACCCGAAACTGCTTATACTGGATGAACCCACCGAAGGTATTCAGCCCAATATTGTGGCTGAAATTGGTGATGTAATTAAAAAATTAAATAAAGAGCTCGGAGTTACCGTTTTGTTAGTTGAACAAAAATTACACTTTGTAAAAAAAGTTGCCGACACCTTTTGTATTTTAGATCGGGGACGCAAGGTCGCTAACGGTAAAGTTGAAGAATTATCCGATGCCTTAATTAAGGAATACCTCACCGTATGAGCGCTGTTTTTTCCACTGAAGATGAAAGCGGCTGGAAAGCCCATTTACAGTTATCGTTTAAGCACTCAGACCATAAAACGGTGCTCGGAAAATGCGACCATTTTGGTCCGTTACGCATTCAACGCCCTTTTTATCCCGAGGGTAATGTCGCTCATGTTTATCTTTTGCATCCACCGGGCGGCGTTGTTGGTGGGGACCAGTTAAATATCGACATTAATGTTCAGCAAAATGCTCAAGCACTTTGCACAACACCCGGGTCGGGAAAATTTTATTTAAGTGCGGGTAACTGGGCCAACTTTACTCAACAGTTACAAGTGCAAGCTGGTGCAAGCCTCGAATGGTTTCCACAGGAAAATATTTTATTTGCGGGTGCGAACGTTCGCGCACGTACAAAAATAGAATTAAATGATGACGCAACATTTATTGGCTGGGAAATAAATTGCTTAGGTCGCCCGAGCAGTGGTGAAACGTTTAATCACGGTGCATTTGATTCACAACTTGAGTTTTATCATAATCAGAAATTAATATTAGTAGAAAATCAACGTGTGCTAAATCAACAGATGTTAAACGCCGTGGCAGGTTTACGGGGCGAGGCGATGCAGGCAACCTTACTGGCGTTTCCCTGCAATGAAAATCACCTTGAAGCGGCGCGTAAAACACTCGCTGAATTAAAGGCTAGCACACTATCAGCGGTGACACTTATTGATGGTTTACTGGTGATGCGAATTTTAGATCAGCATAATGAAAATTTAAAAACACAATTAATTTTAATATGGCAAACACTGCGCCCGATGATGCTTGGGCGTGATGCGGTTGCACCGAGAATTTGGGCGACTTAAAAAAATCTACCCCAACCCTCTTTTGCTAAGGGAGTGCAAAGACCCCCTTCTTGAAAAAGGGGGTTGAGGGGGATTTAACGACAAAAACATTACAGGAAACACCATGGACTTAACACCCAGAGAAAAAGATAAGCTTCTGCTTTTCACTGCTGCCCTACTTGCCGAACGTCGATTAGCACGTGGTGTAAAGCTTAACCACCCTGAAGCCATGGCTTACATTAGTGCAGCGATTATTGAAGGTGCCCGCGATGGCAAAACCGTGGCTGAATTAATGAATGAAAGCCGGCATATTTTAAAAGCGGACCAGGTAATGGATGGCATTGCACAGATGATTCAGGAAGTGCAGGTTGAAGCAACATTTCCAGATGGCACTAAATTGGTTACGGTACACCAGCCGATTACCTGATTAATCATTGAACATACAAAATATAAATAGAAATATCAGGAGCAAAAAATGATTTCTGAAAAAATAATACCCGGTGAAATTAAAGTATGCAGTGGTGAAATCGAGATCAATGCGGGACGCGAAACCGTCAGCGTTGAGGTTTCTAATAATGGCGATCGCCCGATTCAAATCGGCTCCCATTATCATTTTTTTGAATCAAATACGGCTCTGCAATTTGAACGCAACAAAACCCGTGGCTTTCGTTTAAATATTCCCGCAGGCACCGCGGTGCGTTTTGAGCCGGGGCAAAGTCGCACAGTAGAACTGGTGAGCTACGCGGGCAAACGCGAAGTATTCGGTTTTCAGGGGAAAATAATGGGCCCACTTAATCCAAAGGCGGCGCAATAAAATGGCAACGATGAACCGACAAGCTTATGCCGAAATGTTCGGTCCCACCACCGGCGATAAATTACGTTTGGCCGACACCGATTTGTGGATAGAAGTTGAAAAAGATTTTACCGATTACGGCGACGAAGTTAAATTCGGCGGTGGTAAAGTGATTCGAGATGGCATGGGGCAATGTCAGGCAATGGCCGTAGAAATCGCCGACCTAGTCATTACCAATGCGTTAATTATTGACCATTGGGGAATTGTAAAAGCCGACATCGGCATTAAAGACGGGCGCATCGCCGCCATTGGTAAAGCTGGCAACCCTGATGTACAAAACAACGTAGATATTTTAATTGGTCCCGGCACCGATGTAATAGGTGGTGAGGGAAAAATTGTTACCGCCGGCGGCATTGACGCGCACATCCATTTTATTTGCCCGCAACAAATTGAAGAGGCATTAGCCTCTGGCATTACCACCATGCTCGGTGGCGGCACCGGCCCATCCACCGGCACCAATGCAACAACTTGCACACCGGGGCCGTGGAATATTCATCGCATGTTACAGGCCGCCGACGTGTTTCCAATGAACCTGGGTTTTATGGGCAAGGGCAATGCCAGCCAACCCGAGCCATTGCGCGAGCAGGTTGAAGCCGGTGCCATGGGATTAAAATTACACGAAGACTGGGGCACCACCCCCGCCACCATTCGCAATTGTTTAAGCGTAGCCGAAGAAACCGATGTGCAAGTGGCCATTCACACCGACACCTTAAATGAATCCGGCTTTGTTGAAGACACCATCGACGCATTCGAAGATCGCACCATTCACACTTACCACACCGAAGGTGCCGGTGGTGGACACGCGCCGGATATTATTCGCGCCTGTGGTTTAAATAATGTACTGCCCTCCTCCACCAACCCAACCCGACCCTACACCGTTAACACCATCGATGAACATTTAGACATGTTAATGGTGTGCCACCACCTTGATCCGAGCATTGCCGAAGATGTGGCTTTCGCCGAATCACGCATTCGCCGCGAAACCATTGCCGCCGAAGATATTTTGCATGACCTCGGGGCTTTCTCGATGATTTCTTCCGACTCACAGGCCATGGGCCGAGTCGGTGAAGTGATTACCCGCACCTGGCAAACCGCCCACAAAATGAAAGTGCAACGCGGCGTTTATGAAAACGACAGCGAGTTTAACGATAACAACCGCGTCAAACGTTACATTTCAAAATACACCATTAATCCTGCCCTCTCCCATGGCATTGCCCATGAAGTCGGTTCAGTTGAAACAGGGAAACTCGCCGATTTGGTTTTATGGCAGCCAGCATTTTTCGGGGTTAAACCCTCGTTAATTATTAAAGGCGGCATGATTGCCCATGCTTTAATGGGCGATGCTAATGCTTCAATCCCTACGCCACAACCGGTGCATTATCGTCCCATGTTTGGCAGCTTTGGACAGGCACTCAGCGCAACCAGCATGACCTTTATTTCGGATGCTGCTCAATCCGCCGGCATAGTTGAGCAACTGCAATTACAAAAAAAAATTGGTGTAGTTAAAAATTGTCGTAATGTAAAAAAACAGGATTTAATTCATAATAATTATACGCCGCAAATTGAAGTCGATTCACAAACGTATGAAGTGCGTGCAGATGGCATTTTATTAACCTGTGAACCGGCAAAAGTTTTACCGATGGCACAAAAGTATTTTTTGTTTTAATAATTATAAATGTTTTTTAAAAAAACACATGAAAATTTAAAATTTTTCATCATACCTGCCTTCGCAGGAATAACAAAAAAAGATAGAAACAAGAAAATACAAAAACGAATAAAACATAAATAAAGCATAAATAAAAAACATGATTGAACTAACCAAATTACTCGATAAAAAAACTAAATCCGAAGGTAGCTTAACCCTGCCCATCGAACAACGTGTGCGCAGTCGTTTAAAAGTTAAACTTGACGATGGCCGCGATGCCGGTTTATTTTTACCCCGTGGTACATTAATTCGCGGCGGCGATTGTTTGTCCAATAACGATGGCTTAATTATTGAAATAATCGCCGCCAATGAAAATGTTTCTACTTTGCATTGTGACGATACAACACAACTTGCCCGCGCCGCATATCATTTAGGTAACCGGCATATTCCACTGCAAATTGAAAGCAACTGGTTACGTTACCAACACGATCATGTACTCGATAAAATGCTCGAACAAATGAGCTTAAATGTTATTGTCGAAAGCGCACCGTTTGAGCCCGAAGCCGGTGCTTACCAGCAGGCACCACACCAACATGAGCATGACCACGATCATTCACACTCACATTCTCATAACTAAGGAAACATAAAATGAAACATTGGCAATCTTTTGTACTATTAACCACTGCCACTTTAATTTCACCGCAGGTATTTGCACATGTCGATCACATCGGCACACATCTGACTAGCGGTTTTATTAACGGACTGGCTCACCCGTTTAGTAGTGCAGATCATATCATCACCCTGCTATTAGCGGGTGGACTGATCGCACACCTGAGCGCCGGAAAAATTAAATTCGTTATTTTAGCATTAAGTTTATTAACGGTATCTTACCTCTGGTTACATGGCACTGAAATGACGTTAATGAATAATAGTTTTGCCGTGGGATTTATTACATCATCACTAACAATGAGTGGACTGGCATTTTTAATGAATAAATATTTCATTTCAAAATTAAAAAACCAGCATGCCTGAGTCAACGCTTCCACATTTACGACTGCTGCAATTAGTTAGCCCCAACCTGCCCACCGGTGCCTTTACTTATTCGCAAGGCTTGGAGTGGGCGGTTGAATGTGGTTGGGTAAAAAATACCGATGATACGCGCGACTGGTTAAAATCGGTATTGAATGATAGTTTACAATATTTAGAGTTACCGATTTTAATTCGCCTCTTTAATGCTGAACAAAAGAAAAACAGCGAATTATTTTTACACTGGAGCCAACGACTGTTTGCCAGTCGTGAAACGTTTGAATTAAGAAATGAAGAAAGCCAACGCGCCCGTGCACTTTTTTCACTATTAAATAAATTACCTGAAAGCAAAAACTGGCCAGCGCTAAAAAACAATCAACCCGCACTGCTCGCCAGCCAACTTGCCGGTTATGCCCTCGCCGCCAGTCACTGGAAAATTTCATTAAACAATTTGCTTTTAGCTTATACCTGGAGCTGGTTAGAAAATGCAGTGGTAGTCGCAATTAAGTTAGTACCCCTAGGGCAAACTCAGGGTCAGCAATTACTATACGAATTGAGCAGTGATATTGAAGCGGTGGTTAAACAAAGCGTACACATTAACGATGATGAAATCGGTGCCAGCACCGCCGCCATGGCGATTGCCAGCAGCCTGCACGAAACTCAATATACACGATTATTCAGATCATAAAATATAATATTTAAAACAGGAAAAAACATGAACGATAAACCCCCATTAAGAGTCGGCGTTGGTGGCCCGGTTGGTTCCGGAAAAACCGCACTGCTCGAACAACTGTGTAAATCCATGCGCGATGATTATAATATTGCAGTGGTTACCAATGATATTTATACTAAAGAAGACCAGCGCATTTTAACCGAAGCCGAAGCATTAAATGCAGATAAAATTGTCGGTGTAGAAACCGGTGGTTGCCCACACACTGCCATTCGCGAAGATGCTTCTATGAACCTGGCAGCGGTAGAGGACTTATCTTTAAAATATACGAATCTGGATATAATTTTTATTGAAAGTGGCGGAGATAATTTAAGCGCAACATTTAGCCCCGAACTAGCAGACTTAACCATTTATGTTATTGATGTTGCATCCGGTGAAAAAATACCACGCAAAGGTGGCCCCGGCATTACTAAATCAGATTTACTGGTGATTAATAAAATTGATTTAGCCGAAATGGTAGGTGCATCATTAGAGGTAATGGATAAAGATACCAAACGCATGCGCGGCGATAAACCTTATGTGTTTACTCAATTAAAAAGTCGCGAAGGCTTAAATGTCGTGATTGATTTTTTAAAGCACGATGGGATGCTAAAAAAGGCTTAACTTTTTATAGGAATTAGCTATACCATAAAATTATTTTCTTAGCGTTTTGGTTTGTTCTTTAATCGGATCAGTTAAATGTTTAATACGTTTTCGCATAACCGAACCAATTGCATCGGTTTGCCCAAACACAGGAAAGGTTAACTCTTCGCAATAACCGGAAAGCACCATCATGGCATTTAAATACGGCACAGCTTCTGGCACTATTGCTTTTAACTCAGCTAATGCTTCATCACATTCTGCACATTTATTTTGTGCTTCATCTTTAATTAAATCAATGTCTCGATGGTTTTCAAAACCGGGACAAATATCTTCAAAATAATTCTCAATGGTCATAAACAAGGCAACTACTACATTTTGATCACTGGGCCGTTTTAATGATGCATCAATTGCATTTAGGTAATTTTGCCCTGCTGCTGACATAATCCGCAATAATAATATCGCCTGTTTATTTTCTTTTTCAATTAACGGCTTTAATTTTTCTTTAAAATTTTCATACTTTCTATTGGCACTTGCATCGCCGGGCAAATCATCCGGCAGTGCCTGTAAAAAGCCTACGAAGTAAGCGCCCTTCATTTTGGCTTTGGCCCACAAACTTTGCTTTTGTTTATCTGTCACTAAGCCGTATTGAAGTGATGCTTTTACACTATCAATCATTGCCAGCGCATCTTCTTCAAACGGTAAATGCTCAATTAAAAATTCAGAAAGTATCGGCCCCATATCACCTTTAACAACAGCTTCTTTTTCTAGCATACGTCGCGCATTATCTGAAGTTGGGCTGCACCACCAGGCACGTCTAGCTAACTCATTGGTTAAACCCGGCGCATGTACAACTGCAACAACGGCTTCTTCTTCGCCTAAAACTAGCAGCTGATTTAAGCTTTCATCTTTGGCCTGCCCCATGCGCGTCCAGCGCTTTAAATATACTGGGTACCCGCCAGGAGAGCCGAGAGAATGTGATGATAAAAGTGATTTAACATTGCGAATATATTGTTCATCACGACAGTTTGCATTGAGCTGCACTTTGGCTTCACCACGTTCTGTTAAAGCATACACTATCATCCGTGATTCATCGACACGCACGGCCTGAAGCCCCTGAGTCAGTAATACATTTAAACGAAGGCTATCTTCGGGGGAAAGATCCATTGACTTGACCACTTAAATTTCTATTATACGGATTGTTATTATATTGCCCGTAGTTTAAACCATAAATCATTGATTATATTATATTAAACCCATTGAAAAACCAATGATTAAAACAATAACTAAATCCTTAAAGCATATTTAAAATCAACATTTTTTATAGTTGTTCACATGAATGAAATTTCGATTTTGATACCCTGAATGAGCGGGGCTATATCCCACTCAAACTAATGCTAAGTATGAAAGGCAATCCGTTAACGGAAAGTCAATATAAATTAATCATTAACGGTGGCATGGGTACACTAACAAAAAGCATCAACAAACACGATTTAAAATATTTGAAAGAAATAAACTTAAAAAGTGGCATCGTTAATCTAAATAAAAAAAGACGTAAAGTACCTGACAATAAATTATGAATTAGCAGTGGCTGGCGCAACCCTGAGCGCAATGAATAGTATAGCAACAAAGTTAATGGAAATCACCAACGAGGCAGCACCATCGTTCGAGCAGCATGAAAAATCGCATGCCGAACATGTCTTTAAAGAGAAATTCGACCAGGTTGCCGAGTACCGTTCAGAAACACATGAAGTTGGCTACAAAATGCTATGGCAAGGTGTGACTGAATAAAAATCCGAGAATTAAACCATGAAAAAGAGATGAACTATTGATTAGTTTTTTCCCTTTTTTCTTTTTAAACTTCTGCTTAAACTTGATAAGATGCATGCAGTGATACTAGGGTATGTGCAAATGCGTGCCGTAAAATCAGTGTAACCGGGCTTTTATTGAAAGACTAATGATTGAGGCAATCACCACATTCTTCGCAGAATACAACTTGACGGCTGGCATGCTTGCGGGCTTTTCAGTATTCATGTTTGTTGCCAGCATACTGAGCTTACCTTTTCTGGTTTCATTTATCCCGTGCGACTATTTTCAATATGCTGAACCATACAGGGTGCACCACACCTTTAAGCATCCGGCAATCCGGCTTTTTATTATTCTTGTAAAGAACATACTGGGATGGTTACTGATCATAACAGGCACCATTCTGCTAGTCCTGCCCGGTCAGGGAGTAATTACAATGATTACCGGAATTTTGCTGATTAATTTTCCGGGCAAACGCAAAGTTGAGCGTAAACTGGTCAGCAACCAAAGAATACTACATGCCATTAACTGGCTCAGATCAAAACGCAACAAGGAACCGTTGTTAACACCTGAGCAGGAATAAACGAAGCAAGATCATCTGACCACAATAATTTCAACCGAGCCTAACCCCATTGATTCTGGAAGGTGTTAAAATTCCCTACCCCCTTTAATTTTATAAGCAAGAAATCATTATGAGCGCCACTCACTTAGAGAAAAATTGTTATTTTTGTAAAGTCGTCAATGGCGAAGCCGATCCGTTTATCTTCGAGAACCGGTCATTCGTTAGTATATTTGATACCAATCCAGTGAATCCTGGTCACGCATTGATTATGCCCAAACGGCATTTGGCATCAATTTTTGATTTAAATGAAACTGAACATGATGACTATTTTGATGCGATTTATGGTGTTAAACAGGTTGTAGAATCAACGGACATGAAGTCACTCTACACTGAGATGCTAAATAGAGACTATCTTAAAGACCGCCCCAGAAATCACATTGAAACAGTTCTTACATTGCCATTTCTGAGCGATCGACCAAATGCCTATACACTTGGAAACAATGACGGAAGAGAAGCCGGTCGCAGTATAGACCACCTGCATATCATTATGTTACCCCGTTACAAAGGCGATGTAGAAAACCCAAGCGGCGGCATCCGAAATGTTATTCCAAACCGGGCTCAGTACAAGAGGTTGTGAAGCATTCACTAAACCCGGGTTTACATGCCTTCCAAGTTCATTAGCAATAAAGGTATTAGAAAAGTCTGCTTTCTTATATGCATGAACCTGGTATCTCTCTTCCTGGGTTAGATGGGTATAAAGCTTCGTCATAAGCTGTCTCACATTGTGTTTTAGTCAACCTATGAGTGTACTCACGGGCCCAACTTTTTCAATGTGGTGCACTTATGACTAAAATCCGCGTTATAAAAAACTTTAATTACCTTAACCCTACATTTTCTTGACAAGCCACTACAGGGTTACTAACATCGAACTAGGTAGTAGTAATTGTGATACTTACAATGTTTATCCGATTTTTATCACCGGAAATGTTAACAATCGCACTGAATTACATCTGCTTCCCCTCCCCTAGTTTAAAGTTTAATCCTGATTTTTAGTTCCAGAGACTTCAACTCCTGGTTGTTTAAAATCTGAAATTAATGACTATCAAATCATTCTATAAAATTAGTGCTAATCTGGGCGCACTGAAATAAGAGACCACTGAATAACGACTAACAAACGGCGCACAAAATGATGGTTACCTCGAATGGCTGATAAGGAATCTCTGGACAACCTGATTGAAGGCATGGCTGGTGCTGTTGTTGAAGCGCAACAACGAATAGAAACACACCAGATAACAAATTTTTTGAACTTTTTTGATGAAGATAATCGTCCAAAGAAGTTAGATGTTTTACTGCCTTCACTCAACCCAGCAGCAGAAAAAGCCGATGTTCTTTATCGGGTTCCTCTGCTTTCACTGGTGGCCAGTTCATTGTTACGCATTAAGGAGGTTGAAATTAGTTTCGACACAGACCTGATTGGCGTCACTGAACAGGACTCAGATAAATATGATGAAACTAACTCTCAACTTGAAGCAAAAATAGAAACACCTAAAAAACTGAGGTCTGTCAGCCTCGATATGCGTGGCAGCGGTATATTCAGAAAAAAAACCGGTACCGTTCACGTTGTTATGAAAGTTGAAGGCCGTGATATTTCTGAAAGCATGGCTCGTTTAGTCGATAGACTGATACAGGTACAGGGTGATATTGAATAACCAGAAATGCTCTGATTAAGTAGGGGAATCTAAGCTTGATTAACCCACCCTGGATCGGTAAGCATTTACCACACATACTTTTATTACTAAAGGAGAAAAGTTATGGCCGAACTTGTGAATATGTCCGATCAGTTTCAGGGTCTCCCCATGGACAGCCTCATTGGAGGACCATTAACCGCCGCCTGCGATTCTCAGGTTAAATTAGCCCGTGCTACTGCAGATTTTATTAAAGTCATTGGCTTTTTGCCACCAACCGATGAACAATCAAAAGGCGATCCGAATGCCGTGGGTGAAACACGCACCGCCGCCTTTAAATTTAAACGCCCGGTTGAAATTCCTGCGCCAGCGGGTTCCGCTGCTAACCAGCCTTTGACGACGATAGGTGAAGAAAGTGTAGAGCTTGATGTTCCCCTTCTGGCCATCGTAAATGTCCCCAACCTGAGCATTACCACCGTTGATATAACTTTCGATATGGAAGTTAAATCATCTTTCAGTGCCACAGCAGGTGTCGATACAGAAGCATCCACCTCTGCCGAAGCCGGTGCTGGATGGGGACCTTTTTCCGCCAAGGTTACCGTTCAGGGTAAAGTATCTGCACACGCGGAAACAACACGCAAATCAGACAACTCTGCAAAATATCATGTTTCAGTACACGCAGAGGACAGAGGGATGCCAGAAGGGATGGCGCGTGTCATGGATATTTTGCAAACTTCCATCGCACCTCGTCAGATTGGCGAAGCCGCTAAAGTTTCTTCACGCTCGGGTGGCACAAAGAAAACCATCAAGAGTAATTCGGCGGGTTAACTTTGACAAGTTGTAACGAATGACGGATGCACCTGAAGCCATGGCACGAAAAAGTGATCGAAGATGTTTGATTTAACGGATATTCACTATGTCAAACGAATTACAATTGGCACCAGTAATCCGAGTCAGATGATATCAGACGACGAGATTCAGCAGGCCATGGATCTGTTAAACAAATGCCTGACTGGACCTCCAGCTGGCACTATTATCGGCATTGAGAAAAGCTTTAAAATTCTCAATATCGGTGAACATCAGGCGGTTTTGCAATGGATGGTGTATCACGTTGGCTTTGCACGCAAGCCCGTGTGGATTACAGATTAGCTTCAATTTAATTCATTTGTGACTATGCATGTCGTACTCACAGGAGATGAATGTGGCCATCAGGGAACTCAATGATTTACTCATGTTTATGCAGAACATCGCTCAGGATGCTCAGCAAAAAATTGACGACGCGCAGCTGCAAAAGCTTCACAGTGTAATTAATACGGGGCAGGACGGACAGCCAGACTCGCTCTCTCTGGAGTGCCTGCTACCCACAACCGACGGAGGCCAAAAAAAGCATGAATTTCTCAGAGTATCACTGGCCAGTTTGTGTGCATCTGAAAGTATACAGATTAAGGAAATTTCATTAGCGTTTGCCTGCGATATAAAAAAACTAAAGCATAAAAATTCCGATGCTGGGAACCGATACGCAATAACACATCGGGGCAGGCAAAACGTCAAAGAAGAACACTTTCATAACTTTAAGGTCACTTCAGAGATAGCATCAGATTATCAGGCCCAGGCCAGCATAGACGCAACATCGCTGGAAGATTATCTGCTTGAACTAGATGAAACATCAAAGCGAGCACCAAAACAACTCGGCTTCAAAAACCGCCTGTTCAGAAGTCTGCTTTTTTTACTATTTATTTTCTTAACTGATTTAGCCTTATTGTTTTTATAAATACCTAAACACAGATAAATGGAGATAAAAAATGTCTTTCTATATAAAAAAATTGAATTTGTTAATTCTCATGGCCCTGGTATTTATGACGTTTACCGGGTCAATGGCCATTTCCGCCAGTTCACTACAGAATAATCTAACCGGTAAATGGACTGGAGTTATAACCGATGAAAAAGATGGTATGGTTGCCGTTGACTTAACAATTAAGCCCGACACAAACACCCCGAACTCATATAATTATTCATTGCACTATGGCACACCTAAATCATGCCGGCTAGAAACTGAAGAGCTATTTGTAGACGATAATAAAATTGTTTTAAAATCTAAGGGTGCGAACGATCTTAAATACTGCATGGTACTATTTAAAGACAATGCCACATTAACAATTACCGTAAATAAAAACAGTAAATTAAGTTTACTTATTGAGAGTCGCTCCGGATTTAAACAAACGACAACACTTAAAAAGAAATAGTCATTTGTTTGCGGTAGATTAGAGACTGTTCAACATTAAACGGGGCAGAGTAAACCTACCCATAACACGGCTCGCCTTTTGTGGCCTCGCTTCGCTCATGTTGCCACAAAATCCAAGCCATGTTACGGTCAGGTTAACTGGGTGTTAGCACCCAAATAAAACAACATAAGGAAATGCCATGGCAATACCAAATCAAATTACAATATCTAATCCTGTATTAAATGGAACAATAAGAAAAAAAGACAAATGGGGTCAAGGACATTTTGGCGCTCCCCGAGGTTCAAGAAAGCATAATGGTATTGATATAACTACGCAATTAGGTACACCCGTATTATCGCCAATTGAAAGAAAAGTTATTATCCGTACGCAAGTGACATGTCCTTTACAGGCTTACTAATTAAAGGAACAGGAGCACATCAGGGGCTTGAAGTAAAAATATTTTATATGAAACCAATATCTAATATTGTCAATAAAGCTGTGAAATCTGGCCAACAGATTGGAACATCGCAAAGCTTATTAAATAAATACCCTGGCATAACCAATCATATCCATATAGAGATAAAACTTAACGGTATAAAACAAAATCCAAAAACACTTATTAAAAATATATTTTGAGGCTTTATCATGAAAATACTTAATATATTGTTATTTAAATTATTTATTTTATCCGCATGTAATGCTAATAGTATAGATGCCTTCAAATCAAATAATATTAACAACGCACCTGAATCATTAACAAAACAGATTCTATCTGTAGGTGAAAAATGCGTTACATTATATCAATCTAAACAAGTATCGATATTAGAACAGCATTGTTCTGAGAAAAGTATCCGTCAAGGGATTTACATTGCCGATACTTTAGGAACAAGATCATTTAATTGGTATGATGCTCCATTTAATAACTGGGCATGGAATGAAGGATGCAACTCAGAAAAAGATTGTTATTATAAAATAACAACTAATAGCAAAGGAGAAGTAACAAATTTAGAGTATTACTTTTTTATAAATCTGAGTGAAGGCTATTTTAAAATAAAAATAAAAGATAATAAGTTAATTATATCTGAAAAGAAAATAGTTGATCACCCCTCATAAAATAAAAAACAGTGCTAACACATATGAGCCGTTCTCAAGTCAATAGGCATTAAGAAGTTTTTTCAGTTATTTTCATAACCAAAAAATAAATCAATTAACAAAATCGAATACTTCATCTGTCATATGAACTGTTAAGCAAGTCGCTTACAGCAAACACACACG
>Ga0316207_10000178_pt1 | contig 128007 bp, 88 predicted proteins | sample 6weekpyrite_MG_FD_204943 | JGI IMG/M metagenome (GOLD analysis project Ga0316207, IMG submission 204943) | Microbial mat bacterial communities from mineral coupon in-situ incubated in ocean water Damariscotta River, Maine, United States -... | ecosystem: Environmental > Aquatic > Marine >...
CGCATCAAAGCCTTAATCATTGCACACCAAATTCAGTGTATGAAATGCAATTAAGACAAGCTGCGTAATGGCAGAGTATCACTTAAGAAACTAGATTAGTTGTTTGAATGATGGGGTCCACCGTAAAAAACGGGATGGACACCCGAAATTATCTTAGGGCGTTTGACTTTACAATCAACTCTTCCTCAAATTTCTCACGAAGCGAGATATCAAGAAAAACAGGAATTAATAGCACAGATTCAATTCTGAAACGCAACCGCCCACACTAGAAAAAAGAGCCAGCTATCTATATGCTCAGACCTTTTCTCTTGGCGGAGCAAACACCTATGAGTACATACAAGCAGCTGACATACGAACAAAGATGCCACATTTATCAACTAAATAAAATAGATTGGAGCCAAAAAGCTATCGCTAATAATATTGTTCCAGAAAAGCCGGGGGAAGTGAGCCAAAATGTGTTAAAAGGAGACCAAAGCCGTATCAATTAATGACAGCTCCTCGACATAAAATGCGGGAGACTTCTGATTTTTAGTAAAAAAGGGGTTGAAAAAAGGGCCCGTAGCCGAATGGCACTAAGTTAAGCTGCTTTAGCATGCTTTTTACCTCGATGAAAAGTTTCCCTTGGAAATCACACCACTACATATAATTCCAGGGTATTCTTTTCATCCGAACCTTTAGTGACTGCAAGTTAATGAAAAAACCAACCAGCTACTTTCCCATTTTGAATGAAAAAACTGATCTTGTAGCTAGGATAAGAAAGATATTTTCCTCGATGTGTATATATTTGTTGAGAGGGAATACCAAAATTTTTATGTAAGCGCGCTTCATCTTGATCAAAAACATGCTTTGCTCCAGTTCTAAGGTCTCCCCCTTGATACCAAATTGCAATTTTGTCTTCGGTGTCTGTTATTAATGAATACACATTATCGCCGGACTGCATTAGACGAAAACGATTGCCTTCCACCCATAATTCACCACGCTGCAAGGTTGGGTTTTGATTTTTAAGCTGATATAAACGTTGCGCCAATGCTTTATTCGATTGATTCAGCTTCTGGTTATTTGAGTCTGAAATTTTTTCAATGGCATAACGAAACAGTACAGTTTGATTTTCACGATTCGCTTTCGCGGCAATACTTTTCCAAATACTTTTTGTGTTTGCTGGTTTGGCTAGGACAAGATAATTATAATTAGCCGCATAAAACAGTAATTCCTTCGGCAAGAAATTGCTGCTCAATGATGCAAAAGTTTTATTGGTTAATCCATGTAAAATATGAAGGGATGAGTCATAATTTTTCTGCAATCCATCAATTAACGCGAGGAACAACTGATAACCATCATCGGGCTTAAATAAACCAGTGTATTTATCTTGCAAAATTCCCCGTGCCATGTAGTAATTTTCTTGTAACATATAACACAATGCGAGACGAAAATAATTACCCGCATAGTTCGGGTTTATTTTCATTGCCTGCTCAAAGGAATTTACCGCCAGAGAAAGATTATTCGTAATTTTACCCTTTAGGAATTTTTTTCTCTGTGCTTTCGAAAGCGATCGCGTTTTACCAGCATCTACCAATGTGAGTATTCTTGATTTATTAATATCTGGTTCTGCAGATAAAACCAAGGGATAATAAAATCCCATGGATTCTGGCTCAAACTCTTTTTCAAACTGCTGCTTTAAAAACAAAGCCTCGGCAAAATAGGTGTTTCCAATATTTTCATGAACAACGGCATAAGGATAATTACGCCCAAACGCTGAAAAATATTTTCTCGCTTGCGCGTAGTTTCCGATGACAAATGCCTGTGTGCCCAACTCAAATAACGTGCTCTGAATGGCAACATCGTTCAATTTAACCAGCGCTCGATTCGTTCTTGTTTTTGCCTGTTCGCAAGCATTAAAAACCTCATCATCTCGCTTGGAAGATTCACAAGAAGTCTGCCAGATAGCGCTCGCCCATAAATTGAAAAAACCCTTATCCTGGACAATTGGCATGGGATCAAATCCCGCAACAGACATTAATACTAACGCTTCAGCATCAGCTTGCGCCTCTTTGTGTTCCAGATCCCTGAGATTTTCTCCTGACAATCCGGTATATTTTTTTATGCCAGAATGATTTTCAGGCGTGACAATACCTGCCATTCGAAAAAACTTCTGTTGCCATAAATCATCCGCACGTTGATGTGAAATTTCATGCGCAAGAAGGAATGCAAGATTGTGATAATGCCCCGGGGGTGTATCACGAAGTGCCAACTCTAAGGCATCAATGCTTAGCAAAATGTTGCCATCTTCAAGCGACGCTGCCCATGGTCCGGCAGAAGATTTCACGACATAAAGACTGGGTTCAATCCGTGTTTTATCCCAATTTCTCAACAACTGAGAGAACACGGTCTCCGCTATCCCGACTTGTGTATTTTGACCTGAACTAACCACCGAACTCAGCCAAAATTTGATAGATTGTTTTGGATCGAACTTAGGATCAAAATCAGCAGCGTGTGATATGATGCTCAGGAATACAGCGCAACTTAACACCAGCCCTATGGATAGTCTTTGATAATTTTTCATGGTTTTAATCGCTGTGGTCATCAATCTTTTCATTGTTAAATGAATAGACCCCATTAACTGTTTTTTTTGAAACATGTTTTATTGACATAATGCAGAAAGTTTACGCGTATTTGAAGTCGCTATGGGTATTAATCCTTATGTTTTATGGCACAGCAGCCCTAAGCGAGCAAGAATCACCCAATCAATTCACAAAAAATCAAAATCAGCCTGTAAAAACAATATATCCGGAAATCACCACCCATTTAGGTGATAACCAAGTATTTCACTCCGGCGATATTGTTTATTTTTATCTGTCACTTCAAACGGCAGCTAACATAACGCTGATCTATCAAGATGCATCAAACAATCTGATTCAGGTATTTCCGAGTAAAGCATTTCCTAAATCAAATTATGGCCCCATGGATTATTTTCTCTTCCCCGATGATAAAGCCTCATTTCAATTTGAAATATCGGAACCGTTTGGTGAAGAAACGATATGGCTATTTTCTGCAAAAAAGGTTTTACCCTTACTAAACGGTAAAAATCTGAGTAATGGTCTTTATTTGCTAAATGACAAGAAAATTGAATCTGTTATTTCGAAATTCGAAACTGCTCTAGAGAGTGATAATGTCATACTTGAGTATGCGAATACAAAAATTCGTACCAAGGGTAAAACGTTGCATTAAAGTTGGTGAGAAAAAATATGTTGCCTGGGTGAAGCTTGTGTAACCCAGGTTTAAATAATACTGCGACAAATAAATTTTAAAATTCCACCGGTGAGTTCGAGGTTTGTATATCAAGAAATACTAGGCAACAACAATCCTGGGTTACGTAAACTTCGCCCAGGCTACGAGAAATACAATAACAAAGGTTTCAAAACATGTTAACTTTCAGCAATAACTTTTTCAAAAATATCCATCGCTTCGTGTAATTGACTATCGGAAAGATAAGGCGCGGGCCCTAACCTAAGTACATCGCCTCTCACATCTGTAAAAACTCCCTCACTTTTTAATGCTGCAGAATATTGTTTTGCATTTTTACTTTTTAGTGATAAGAAACCTGCAATTTGCTTTACCAAGATATTATCATCACGTTGAATAACATTGGGATTTAACGATAGAGCATCAAATCGATCGATCAACAATGAAATTTGATGTTGACTCACTTCACGCAATATCTCTGGCGTAAGTTTTTGTTGTTTAAAAAAGTCAAATACTTCGGCAGCGCGATAATAAGATACTGGATCAAACGTCGCACCGGCAAATCGATTATTTCCTTGATCATAATAAACAAGTTCATCAAAAGCCAGATCATCCAAATGTTCAAAATCAGCAAACCAGCCTGTGACTACGGGACGCATTTGACAATCTTTAGGATATCGCAAAAAACAGACACCCTCACCAAGCTGGCAGTATTTATAGCCGCCTGCAAGAACATAAGCATGCTCCAGCTTTAAATCTTTAACTGAAAACGGAACGACATTTAATTGATGATAGGCGTCGACTAACAATATCACCCCGTTTTCTTGGCAAGCAATACTCAACTCAGCCAAATCTTTCAGAATTTCACCTGACTGAAAAAATACGGAAGAAACCAGAACGGCGGCGGTATTATGATTTAATTTTTCGATTAATTGAGGAATAACATCTACGGTTGGGTTGCTGTTCACGTAGTTAATTATGATGTCTTCTTCGGATAAGCGTTTAAGTTGCCTTTGTATAGAATAAAACTCGCCATTCGTTGTCAGAATTTCAGGTCGATCGGCAAACGGCAGAGCAGAAAGAAAGCGAACCAAAAGTTCATGCGTATTTTGTCCAAAACATAAATAACCACTGTCATCATCCATTAACTCAAAAAACGCGTTTCGAACCTTATCTGTTTGTGCAAATACTTTTTCCCATTTATCATCAACATATTCTGCGGCATCATCCCATGCATTTAATTGTGCGTCTCGACTGCAGTCAGGCCAGGCTTGATGCGAGTGTCCCGTTAACAAACATCGTTTATCAACGGAAAATCGTTGGTAGTATTTAGCCAAGGCATTGGGTGATTGATATAAATCGTTAGGCTTCATGAATTTATCGCACTAAAAGATAGCATCATAAATGACAGCGAATTTCCCATAAGTCTGGAAACAATGGCGTAAAGACGGTGGCTTTTAAATATTCCATACCGCTAGAGCCCCCCGTTCCCATCTTAATACCAATGGTCCTTTCGACCATTTTAACGTGACGATAACGCCATTCTTGCAATCCCTCATCAAGATCCACAAATCGTTCACAGATCTCCATGAGATTTGACCGCTCACGATATATTTCAATTAACAACTGTTGGTGTTCAGATGAGGACTGTGTGCTTTTACTAAAATCTTTTTTAATGAGCTCATCAGGTACATTATAACCTTCACGTTTTAGATACTGATTAAAAGAATCCCATAAACTGGGTTTTTGAAATAACTCAGACAAAAGCTTGTATTCTTCATCATTTGTTTGAAAACGTGATATTAAATTTAAATCTCTTTTACCTAACAATATTTCTAATTCTCTAAATTGGACTGACTGAAATCCGCTCGAGGTTTCTAAACGATCGCGAAAAGAACTAAATGCAACCGGTGTCATTGTTTCTAATACATCTGTTTGTGAGACAAGGACTTTTAAAATCGATAAAACACGTTTGAAACCGTGAAAAATATCTGCCTGATGATTGTTGTCCATGGAATTTTGGATAAACTTGACTTCATGGATGATTTGCTTGAACCACAGTTCATAGACTTGATGAATAATAATGAATAACAATTCATCTTGCTCAGGTCCATCAGAGCGAGGCTCCTGCAAATTGAGTAATTGCGGTAAATTTAGGTATTTTTGATAAGTTAAAGGCAATATTGCTTCCCTGGAAACAGCACCGTTAAAAACAAGTAAGCTATTCAAACATTTACAGTGACCTTCTTAAACTCATTTTAGGCCATGCGGGGTGAATAATCCAACTTGATCAGCTTCCGCCAAAACTAGACGATGGCTTGAGCGAGGTAAGCCGCCACTAAATATTTGACTAAATCCTCACATTCATTTATTTCGATATTAATTTCAGCAACATCACCAGAGATTATTCTCAAATTCAAATAGTTCATTATAAATCTTAGCTTAGAATACCAACATATTGATATGTCTAGCTAACTTCAAGAAATTGAGAAAATGTCCTGAAAATACGGCTTTTAAAGGTAAAAATAATTTCTGTTTTCCCAAAAAATAGCTTCAGTTTTGTCCCGTATTATCCGTACTAGCACCCAATCATAAGTGCCTCTTTGGAAATATCACTAGGTTGCCCTTTCTTCAATATCTCATCATAAACAGGGTGAATAAAATGAAAATTCTCTCTTCCATCAGAAACAAATTAATCTGTGGTTTCTCTTTCATATTCATCTTATTAATTATTATGGGTGTCTTTGCTGAACAAGAAATGAGCCTATTAGGTGGATTAACAGTCAAGATGTACAAACACCCTCTCACCGTAACCCGAGCATCCCTTCAGGCCGATGTTGGCATTGTTAAAATGCACCGGAGCATGAAAGACGTTGCATTAGCAAAAAATAACAAAAGTATTCAAGATGCAAAAAATAAAGTAGACGCTTATGAAAAAGACGTTTACTCTCATCTCGACGTGGTAACAGATCGAATTTTAGGCAAAGAAGGAGAAGCGTTAATTGCCGAAACGATTCAGATTTTTCATGACTGGAAACCTATCCGTGACGAAGTTATTACTTTTATGCTTGCGGGAAATCGAGAAGCCGCTGCCGAAATTACAAAAAACAAAGGGGCAAAACATGTAACCCTACTTAATACTAAAATGGAAGAATTAATGAATTATGCCGCGGTTAAGGGCAAGGGATTTTTCGAAAAAGCCCAAGCCACTGAAAGAAATGCCGAGTGGATCATGGGCATCATTGCTGTTTTTGCTAGTATAGCAACCATATTTATCGCGGTTTTTCTAACTAGAAGCATAAGTAAACCACTTGATGCAATGAAACTAGCCGTGGATGAATTGAAAGATGGTGATGGCGACCTGACTAAACGCCTACCCGATTTTGGAAACAATGAAATCGGACAAACGGCTGAAGCCTTAAATGGCTTTGTAAAAAAAATTCAAGCGGTCCTGATTGACGTTCGCAACGGAACCCAACACATTAATAATGCTGCCGCTCAAATCAGCTCTACCGCGCAAACACTAAGCCAGGGTAGTTCCGAACAAGCGGCGAGTGTAGAAGAAACTAGTGCTTCGCTCGAACAAATGAGCGCTTCAATAAATCAAAATACCGATAATGCCAAAGCAACAGATAGTATGGCCAGCAAAGCGGCAAGTGAAGCGGAACAAGGTGGGGAAGCGGTTAAAGAAACCGTTGGTGCCATGACAGAAATTGCAGGTAAAATCGGTTTAATCGAAGACATTGCCTATAAAACCAATTTACTGGCATTAAATGCAGCTATTGAAGCCGCACGCGCTGGTGAACATGGAAAAGGTTTTGCGGTCGTGGCAGATGAAGTTAGGAAATTGGCTGAGCGTAGTCAAGTTTCTTCTCAGGAAATTTCGGAGCTTGCAGCAAACAGTGTCACTGTTGCTCAACGCGCAGGTGGTTTACTAGAAGAAATTGTTCCCAGTATTCAGCAAACAGCAAACCTGGTTATGGAAATTAGCGCTTCTTCAGAGGAACAATCGGTGGGCGTTAATCAAGTTAATCAAGCGATTGACCAATTGGATAAAATCTCTCAACAAAATGCGGCAGCTTCCGAACAATTAGCAGCAACCTCTGAGGAAATGACTGACCAAATTCACCAGTTACAATCTACCGTTGGTTTTTTTACGTTGGGAAATGATGCTCAAACAGCAAAAGAAAAAACAAATTCTACAACGCCTGCTAATGCAAAAAATCAACATACACCAATGGTAGCTACATCAGCAGCAAACGATGAAACTGATTTTGTTTCTTTTGATCGAACGGCTTAATTTAATAAACTAGTCATAACCTAAAAGAGTATTTAAATTGGATTACGAAGTTGCAAACCGAGTTTCTCTAATACCATTATTTACGTCATCAGTTGACGTTAAGCGGTTGTTCTGAGATGCCCTAATACCCTGACTGAGAATTAATTATGTGCCTTATCACTCACAAATCCTGCAATCTTCGCTCAGTAAATAACCTAACAAAAATACTAAAGTTTTATCGCAATTTTCCCGAAAGCATAATTATGAGGCAATGCCATTATTTGTGCAGTAGTTTGCTCCCAATAGATCATGTTTATACCCAATCTTGAGCACAAGATTGGAATGAATTGTTACTGTTGTAAACACTAATCATCTCCATCAACAATGCAGAAAAAGGGCTAATCCCATGAAATGGTTTAACAATTTAAGCGTAAAAAAACAAATTGGTGGCGGCTTCGCACTAGTCACGCTAATTCTTGTTGTTATGTCTGTCATTTCCATCCTCGGTGTTCAAAAAGAAGAAGAAATAAATTTACGTGTTATCGAGTTACGCGCGCCTACTGTATTAGCATCAACTGAATTAGAAAATGGTATCAATCTTTCTCTAGCCGCCTTACGTGGATGGATGATATTGAATAATCCAACAATGAAAGAACAACGAAAAAATGCCTGGCACGATATCGATGAATCATTTGCCAAAATGAAAGAATTTTCAAAAAATTGGACCAATCCGAAAAATGTGGAGCGTCTCGCTCTAATCGAACAGAGCTTGGGAAAATTTTCCAAAGCACAACAAGAAATTGAAAATATAAGTGGTACTCTCGAAAATACCCCTGCCACCAAAATTTTAGTAGAACAAGCCGCGCCAAGAGCTGCCATCATTGTAAAAGAAATTACAAATATGATTAATTTAGAAGCCAAAGAAGCCGCCACCAAAGAACGTAAAAGCTTATTGGGAATGATGGCGGATGTTCGCGGTAGTATGGGTTTGTCGCTGGCTAATATTCGAGCTTATTTACTGACAGGCGATAGTAAATTCAGTGAGATATTTGCCAAATTCTGGGCAACCAATGAAAAACGGTTTGCTGATTTGTCAAACAACACAAGTTTAATGACGGCAGAACAAAAAGCGTCATTTGATCGTTTAAAAGCGGCTAGGTCCGAATTCAGCCCTTTGCCACCGAAGATGTTTGAAATAAGGGGCTCTAAACAATGGAATCTTGCCAACCATTGGTTAGGCACGAGGGCGGCGCCAGAAGCGGGTAGCATCATGAACAACCTCATTCCCATGGTGGAAAACCAAAACCAATTGGCCGCGGCTGACAGTAAATTAGCAAAAGACTCTGCTGAATTCTTAATTGCTGAAATGACAATAATTTCTATCATCGGAACAATTTTAGCAATTATCATTTCCTATCTAATTGTTCGATCGATTACCCGGCCTTTAGCCATTATGCTCGCTGCAGCAGATGATTTACGTGATGGTGATGGTGACCTAACACAACGCTTACCCGATTTTGGCAGCAATGAAATTGGTCGCACTGCGTTGGCATTCAATGGTTTTATTGAAAAGATTCAAGATGTGCTCATTGAAGTTAGAGACGCTGTTCACCATATAGGCAATGCGTCGAGTCAAATTAGCTCAACCGCGCAAACACTCAGTCAAGGCAGCTCTGAGCAAGCGGCAAGTGTGGAAGAAACCAGCGCATCACTAGAGCAAATGAGTGCTTCCATCAATCAAAACACCGATAACGCCAAGGCAACCGATAGTATGGCGAGTAAAGCAGCATCAGAAGCTGAACAAGGTGGTGAAGCAGTAAAAGAAACGGTGAGTGCAATGACAGAAATTGCAGGCAAAATTGGCTTGATAGAAGATATTGCCTATAAAACAAATTTGCTGGCTTTAAATGCTGCCATTGAAGCCGCGCGTGCAGGCGAACACGGGAAAGGTTTTGCGGTTGTGGCAGACGAAGTCCGAAAATTAGCCGAGAGAAGTCAAGTATCCTCTCAAGAGATTTCTGAGCTTGCAGCAAGCAGTGTATCTGTATCACAAAAGGCCGGAAGTTTGTTGGAAGAAATCGTCCCCAGTATTCAGCAAACTGCTAACTTGGTCATGGAGATCAGTGCCTCATCAGAAGAACAATCAGTGGGTGTTAATCAAGTCAATCAAGCCATCGATCAATTGGATAAGGTTTCTCAACAGAATGCAGCTGCGTCGGAAGAATTGGCTTCTACCTCAGATGAAATGGCTAGCCAAACGCAGCAGTTACAATCAACAATCAGTTTTTTTACTTTGAGCAATGAAACCAAAGAAGACAATCCCAAAACAGAAATTTTTAATTCTAAGACACAGAACCACTCACCTTCAGTTAGTACTTCCTTCTCAGAGAATGAGGAAAACGATTTCGTTTCATTTAATAAAAGCGCTTAGTTATTGAAATTATGTATATTACTCTTTTCTAGTGGTTAATTATCAAATTTGATCAAATAATAAACTCTAGTATTAGTATCCTCATTTTTTAGAAAATGTCATTTTTTGTCTAAAGTCAACGACTTCCCCTGTCGCTGAGTACTTTAGAAAATCACAAATTTTTCATGCTCTAATATCCAAAGGACTAGCAATATGCTAAAAAACCTTGCTATTAGGAATAAACTCCTACTGATTACGCTGCTTCCTCTGATAGCTTTGTTGTATTTTTCCGCCAGTTCTATTTTGGAAAAATTTGAAACACAATCCGAATTGCTTAAGGTGAGAGAATTAGCAAGTTTAGCGGTTAGGGCTAGCGCCTTAGTACATGAGTTACAGAAAGAACGAGGAATGACAGCAGGTTTTCTTGGCAGTAAAGGTAAGTCATTTTCTGACAAGTTGCCAGGCCAGCATAAGCTAGCGAGTAGCAAATTATCAGAATATCATTCTGCATTGGAAAATTTTGATACCAGTCAATTCAATAACGAGTTTAATACGGCACTGAGTGATGGTCTAAAGCAACTTGAAAAATTGAACAATATTCGGAATCGTACACTCAATTTAAACATCCCCGCTAAGGAAGCTATTGGATATTACACAAAAACCAATGGCCTCATTATTGGCATGATTGGCGTCGTTTCAAAACTTAGTGATAATGCCACTATTAACCAAGAAGCCGCAGCTTATACTAACTTTCTACTAAGTAAAGAGCGAGCGGGAATAGAACGAGCTGTCATGAGTAATGCATTTGCGCGTGATAGTTTCCCTGCTGGCGCATTCCAACGCTTTGTTTCTTTAGTTGCACAACAACAGACTTATATGAATGTTTTTCTTGCCATGGCGAAACCAGAACAAGTTACTTTTTATAATAAAACGCTTCAGGGACGCTTTATTGAGGAAACTAATCGCATGCGAAAAGTTGCCGCACATAAATCCGTTAACGGCAAGTTTGGCATTGATGCCACACATTGGTTTGCCATGCAAACTGGTAAGATCAATTTATTAAAAGACGTAGAAAACCGTTTATCAGAAAACTTGGTCGCAACGACTTCAGAATTGGAAAATTCTGCAGCTACCGTTGCACTGACTTATACGGTGATGGTTATCGCGGTATTGATTGCCGCTATCGGTATTGCTCTTTTCATCACACGCATGGTAACTCAAGGCTTAAATAAAGCCGTTGGTGTAGCAGAAGAATTGGCGAAAGGCAATCTTGATATTGTTATTACAGCAGATAGTAAAGATGAAATTGGCCAATTGTTTTCAGCACTAGATAATATGCTTAAGCATCTTTCTCGTGTCATAAATGAAGTACGTATGACAACTGATTCACTTGCCTCGTCTTCAGATGAAATCAATCAAACGGCCAATTCCTTAAGTTCCACCTCTAGTCAGCAAGCCGCAAGTCTGGAAGAAACTAGCGCCTCTTTAGAAGAAATGACTTCAGCAATCTCACAAAATACCGAGAACGCTCAGCAAACCAATAACACAGCACAAGAGTCATCAGTAAACGCGACAAAAGGTGGAGAAGCTGTAGAAAATACCATTGATGCAATGAAACAAATTGAAAGCCGTATTAGCCTGATTGAGGATATTGCCTATAAAACAAATCTATTGGCACTCAACGCGTCCATTGAAGCGGCTCGTGCAGGCGAACACGGGAAAGGTTTTGCCGTCGTCGCAGACGAAGTGCGTAAACTTGCGGAACGTAGTCAAGACTCAGCACAAGAGATTGTTGAACTTACAAAAAATAGTGTCAGTATTGCGAATAATGCTGGGCGACTAATATTGGAAATAGTACCGGAAATTCAGAAAACCGCTTCACTGGTTCAGGAAATTTCGAGTTCATCAAACGAACAATCTACCAATGTCCAACAGCTAAATCAGGTAATGACCGATTTAGACAAAATTGCCCAACAAAATGCAGCTTCATCCGAGGAACTAGCCGCATCATCACAAGCAATGAGTGACCAGGCAGGCAATCTCCAGAAAGCAATTTCCTTTTTTAGAATGTCATAACATCTACGCTATTAAGTAAAGCTATTGCTCGGTGGCATAAATGACATCACTGTTACCAAATAGCTTTAATGCGCCTTGCACGCCTTTTGTGCCTCTCCAAATAATCTGTCAGCCGCACGAACTATTGGCTAGTACATCGCTCATTCCTATCTAGCAGAAAGACAAACGAAGGCCTCCATGCCCACATGAGACTTGTGGCACTTCCATCGCTCACTATTCGAACAACTCTCCCTGTTTTGCGATAATTGCTCGATTAGCTTTTATTAAATGGCACAAAGTCATTTTCCGTAACAGATGATGCCTGATATGTTATGGCTGCTTCTTGGGATGGCGTATCGACCGCTTCTGTTGGTTTTCTACTAACTTCAGTTGAATGGCTTGAATAACTTTCTCCGGTTTTAAAGAATTCAACCATGCTCTTCAAGTTTTCTACTTGATTTGTCATTAGGTCTGATGTTGCTGCAAGTTCCTCAGCAGCTGCGGCGCTTTTTTGTGCAACTTTATCCAGCTGACCAACTGCACTATTTACCTGTTTGACATCTTCAGCTTGCTCTTCCGATGCTGCTGTAATTTCTTGTACAAGATTAGCCGTTTTAACGATGCTCGGAACGATTTTCTCTAACAAGGAACCTGCGTGCTCTGCTACCTTGACACTATTATCAGATAGGCTGCCAATTTCCTGGGCTGAAACTTGACTACCCTCAGCCAGTTTACGCACTTCGTCTGCGACGACGGCAAAACCTTTCCCGTGTTCGCCTGCACGTGCGGCTTCAATGGCAGCATTTAAAGCCAAAAGATTAGTTTTATAGGCGATATCCTCAATTAAACTAATTTTTCCCGCAATTTCTTTCATCGCATTAACTGTTTCTAGTACTGCTCGACCACCCTCTTCTGCTTCTTGTGAAGTATTACTTTTCAATAAATTACACCCTCGCGACTCCTGTATATATTTTCTGTTGAAAACAAAATAATATTCAATAAATATATAATGGATTTTGATATATTACCGCAGTGGTTGGCCATTCTTTAGCTTTGCAATCAGATATATGTAAAGATGGCTAACGACGAAGAGCCTAAATTCTGAAGAAATTCTTGGCATGTAAATCAATTTAGAAAAATGGAAGAAAAGATTTTATTCGGCAAACTATTTTGCTTATACACTCATGCTAATTTCTGAGAATATGCGCCACCATTTATGGGAAAACGGAAAGATTATTTGTCACTAAGTAGACCAACCGGAAGCTCTGCAAACCAGTTAATAAAACGCTCGACATCTTGACCCTGATAAATTGCACCGTGTTGCGGGCATAACATCTCTATGTCCATAGTAGTAACACGCTCACACCATTGCAGTTTCGCTTCATTTGACCCCATCCAGCGTTGATGAAATCCTCTTGCTTTCTCAATGTGTTTGTCAAAATCAGAAACCACAAAATTAGTTTCGTCAGCCGCTAACAAGGCCGCGCCTATATCACCAGAAAACAATATTTTCGCTTGTTTGTCATAAAGGTGAAAGTTTCCGGAGCTATGTAAATAATGCGCTGGTACACACTCCAGTTCAATATTATTCATTCGAAACGTTTTTCCCTGGTCAGGAATAGTTGAAAATGTTTTGTCAGTACCCCCAAAATGAGGAATAAAACTTCCCCATAACCAGCTCAAATGACAAATCAATTCAGGTTGAAACTCTATCCATAATGCCAAAGAAGAAATAATATCTGGATCTTGATGAGAGGCAAATAATTGCCTAATTTCCCGTGGATCCATAATTTGAGAAATTGCAGAAAAAACGGCTGGAAATATTTCCATACCACCCGGGTCTGTTAACAATGCTTCATGCCCGGATTTAATCACGAATTCATTGGTATCAATTAAATAATTGGGTTTTTCCGGATCTCTGGCAACCATAATCCATTGATGCTCACCTTTTTCAAATATTACTTGAGATTTTTTCATGACTTCCTGTCTAATTATGCTGCGAAAATATGCTGGCTTTGCGTCAAACACTCACCAATATGAGTAATGGTTTCAGTCATATCCGTCGTAATTGGCGTTAATGAATGTCCATCATCATCACTAGCCACCGCTTCGACTTTGGCTAATACTGCCAGATTCTCTCCAATTTGCAATATTCTTTCACAACGGGATAATTGACGGGTAAATTCCACCGATATCTTTTCAATTTCCTCGTATATTTTTTTGTTATCCAATATAAATTTTTCCGGTGGAGTTATTTCATCGGATTGATCTACCGCTTGCTGCATTAAATGATTGAGTCGCTTTTTCTTAATCAACGCTGCTGATTGATGAATCAGGCTGTTAATTTTAATTGTGATAGCTGCAACCTGATTATCCAGGCGTTGACTAAAATCTCTTAATAAGGCTGTCACCTCAACAAAACCTGTCGCTCCATTCGCTGCGCTTCTTGAAGCAAACATCGCATTGAGAGATATGACATATAGACGATTTGAACCCTTCACAATTTGCTTCATTTTATGATGCACTTCCGCAACATCACTTAGAGACAGCGAATAATTAACACCCAGGTGCTTTAATTCAGAAGCATGAGTTTTTGATAAAACTGATTTGTCCAACTGCTTTTCAGTCATGAGCTCTCATTCACATAGGTTACTTATTTCTAGACTATTTATTATTCGGCTTGTAGCTAGCTGGATTTATTACAAATAATTCTTCTACCGAGCATTTTTTGATTAAATAAAGTGTTAATCCCCAAGCTCTATGCGTACCTTGTTGTCTGATATTATCGGCATATATTTTGTATTTAAGCTATTGAAACTAATATTATATCGACACAATCCTACTGTTCTTTATTGTATGCACAAGATACTGATAATAAATCCCAAAGGCGGTTGCGGCAAAAGCACCGTTAGCACTCAATTGGCTGGATATTATGCCAACTGGGGAATGTCTGTCGCTCTAGCGGATATGGACCCGCAAAAATCCAGTTTAAACTGGTTACGTAAACGACCAGCAAACACCGCAAATATTATTGCGATTAACGCCGTTCAAGGGCGGATCCAAATTCCCATTAAAACCGATTGTGTAATCATTGATACTGCTGCAGGATTGCAGGATAAAGATTTAAGGTATTTAGCAAAACTTTGCGACACCATTATAATTCCAGTTTTACCATCGGAAATGGATATTCACGCTGTGTCACATTTTGTATATCAACTTCTGATAAAATATCGAATCACATTTGAAGATAGGAATATCTGTATCATTGCCAATCGAGCAAAAATGCGTTCCTTGGTTTATCAAGATTTAATTAATTATTTGAGTACCCTAAAATTGCCCCTGATCAGCACTTTGCGTGAATCAAAATATTATCTGGATTGTGCGGCATCAGGATTAAGTATATTTGATCCAGTAAAGCCGGATCTCAGTAATTTAATATCAGATTGGCAACCAATTTTTCAATGGTTGCATGAGGTTGAAATGAAAAAGAAATTTCGGTCGAAATCTAGTGCTGTTGCTGTATAAATCTCACATCTAATTACCCCTTCCTGCGTCAAGGTATCTGTTATCCAATAAAACCAGGTTATCATCCTATTTAATGACTAAGTATTTTAAATAGTTTTCTCTCTAACCGCGATAACAAATTCTGTCGAGGGAGTAATATTAAATTGGGCAATAATTTGCTTTGATATCTGCTAAGACAACTACTCAAACTTACCATATAGATAAGCAACAATAATTTAGATTCATTCTGTATTGCCTAATCCCGCTTGCTTGAGAATGGTCATAGAATTCACAAATAATTGACTATGTGGCCGTTCAAGACTGAGAGATAAGGTAATAAATCCTTGGAAGTAATCTTATTTTTTAACAAGATATTTACTCGCTATTAACCTTAATATATTTGCTATTCTGTGAAGTATCTCAATAAATTGCACTAAACATTATTAGCCAATTGGATATCAGTTAATACTCTATTGATAAAACTCAACAACATCCGATATTGAAAAGGCATAAACAAAATGAATGAAAATAATGAATCCATTGCCACAACCGCTACCCCAGTTCAAGCATATCAAACGCTATTGGGATTCTCGTCGGAACATTCTTGTCGCACAGGTGCTGCCGGGCGAGGTTTACGTTACTAATCAACACGAATTAATAACGACCTTGTTAGGGTCTTGTATATCTGTTTGCATGCGAGACAAAATTAACAAAATCGGTGGCATCAATCATTTTAAGCTGCCTAAACCGACAAATGGCAAATATGACAGTGAAAATACCAATTTTGGTATTTGCGCCATGGAGTTGTTGATCAATGAAATTTTAAAAAATGGTGGTAATAAAAGTTTTTTTGAATGTGCCATTTTTGGAGGTGGTAATATCTCTCAAGCACTTACATCCGATATTGGAGGGAAAAATTTGGAGTTTGTGGAACACTTCTTACGGCAAGAATCTATCCCCATTGTGAGTCGCGACATTGGCCATAAAAGTGCACAAAAAATTTATTATCATCCTACCAGTGGAAAAGCTTTTTCTGTGGTTAATGATGATTCATCCGTTTCTGATGTAAATACATCAGAAGAACAATATATAAAACGAATTAACAATGTGATAGATAAGTCAAATATTGAATACTTCTAACGAATCTTAATTTTCTGCTGCTGTCAGTTTACTAATCTCTTCCATCGACATGATTTTATCCATGTTAAGTAATATGACAAATTGATCATCCAGTTTACCCAGACCTTCGATAAATTCAGTATTAATCGTTTCTCCGAGTCGAGGTGCTTTTTCAATATCCGCCGGAGAAAAGTCCATAACCTTACTCACGGCATCTACGATGATTCCAATATTCGCTGATGAATGATTATGAGCAACTTCAATGATAACAATGCAAGAGCGTTTGCTAATTTCGCAATTTTCCTGCTCTAGACATTTCCTTAAATCGACTACTGGCACGACTTTACCACGTAAATTTATGGCACCAGATACAAAGTCAGGCATTTTAGGGATAGGTGTCACCTTACCATACTCTAATATCTCTTTAATTTTCAATATACTGATGGCAAAGGTTTTTTCTTTCAACAAAAATGTAAGATACTTTTTTGTTTGTTGAGTATCAACTGTTCTATGTGCAACTTCTTGTGTTAATTGAGTCACCATTTAACTCCTTAAATGCAATTGTTCAATTCTCTTTTAGTACTAATTATCTGAAACTCATAATCTCAGATGCAATTTTTGTAAGGGGCACTTGCTTTTCAACTGCACCCACTTTAAATGCTTCATTGGGCATACCATATACAACACAAGTCGCCTCATCTTGGCCGATGGTATGGGCACCCGCTTCTCTAATTTCTTTCAGTCCACGTGCACCATCATCACCCATACCCGTCATGATAATACCCAACGCGTTCTTGCCAGCAGATTTGGCAACTGAACGAAATAAAACATCCACTGACGGTTTATGACGATTCACTAATGGCCCATCGAGTATTTCAACAAAATATTCTTTTCCGCGCCGCTGTATTGTCATGTGTTGACCACCGGGCGCAATAATGACCTGGCCAGATATAATTTTCTGACCATTAATACCTTCACATACATTCACTGCGCAAATGGTATTGAGGCGCTCCGCAAACGCTTTGGTAAACTGAGCAGGCATATGTTGAACCACTACTACACCGAGGCAATTGGCAGGCAATTCCTTTAACACGGTTTCCAATGCTTGTGTACCGCCCGTTGATGTACCAATCGCCACAACTTTGTCGGTTGCCGCTAAAACCTTGGACTTACCTTTACGAATAACTGCATCAGCTGTAAATTTTTGTCTTGTATTAACAGGCGCTGAGACTTTAGTCGTGCTCGATAGTTTTTTTAGATTCTTTGCTTTGGCTGCTGACTTGATAGTGTCAAGAATCACTTTATTTTCTTCTATCAGCGCCGCTTTGGCACCTGCTTTAGGTTTGGTAATAATATCAATAGCACCCGCTGATAAAGCATCAAGTGTTGTTTTGGTGCCCGAGGCGGTTAACGTTGAACACATAACAACAGGCGTGGGCCTTTCAGACATTATTTTTCGCAAAAAGGTAATACCATCCATGCGCGGCATTTCAACGTCAAGAACAATCACATCAGGCCAACGATGCTCCATACGTCTCATAGCAAATATTGGATCAGCTGCAGATTCTATCTCCAAGTCTTTATCATTTGCCATAATCTCAGACATCACTTGACGAATTACTGCTGAATCGTCGACGACTAAAACATGAATTTTTTGCCTTGAGCCATTCATTTAATAAGGCGACCTTTCAAATTTTAGTGTCCCATTTATATCATTAAAATGATAATCACCAACAAGCAATAAATTCAAATTTTCAACCATATTATTTTACTCGCACATAAATGGATGGCTGAACTAACTTCAAGCGATCTGTTAACTTATTGAGTGTTTCTGAATGACTAATTATTAAATAACCACCTAATTTAACCTTATCAACCAGTCTATTCACTAATCGTTTTCGCGTTTCGAAATCAAAATAGATCATGACATTTCTAATAAATATCACGTCAAAGGAACTTATATTGCTCCCCCAATTCCCCATCAAGTTTAAATTTTCATATCGTACATGTAAGCGCAACGATTTATCTATTAAAATAACGCCTTGTTGGGATCGTACTCCCTTGAGACAATAGGTCCTTAAAAATTTATCAGGAATTGCATCTTTTTCACTTAAGGTATATTTACCTTCCCTACCGATAGTCAGCACTTCTGAATTGATATCCGTTGCAGTTATTTGCCAATTACCCTGAATACCTAGTCTATCCGCTAAAACCATCGCAATGCTATATGGCTCCTCACCCGTAGAGCTCGCAGCACACCAAACGCTAAATCCTTGAGAGCGTCCGACATTTTTTAGAATGGTTTTCTGTAAATAATCAAAGTGCTGTTCTTCTCGAAAAAAATAGGTTTCATTTGTTGTTAAGAGATCAACCAAGACTTGCATTTCTTTTTCACTGGAATCTCTTTTGATCTTTTTGTGATAGGCCAAATACGTATCCAGCCCTAACGTTCGCAAGCGCTTCGATAAGCGATTTTCTACCAAGCTCTTTTTTGCGGGAGTTAAGGATATACCAGCTTGCTGATAGATCATTTCTCGAAATAGTTCAAATTCAGTATCGCTTAGTGTGGGCCCTAATGCAGGTATTTCATTATTATTGATTTTCATTTTTTTGAACCAAGTTTTGCTCTACCAAGTAGAATATTCGTAAATTAATATCAGCTTTCTTTACTTTCTAATTCTACCAATTCTGTTAATTCAATTATTGATAGAACTTCTTCCAATTGCAGCAAAATGACAAATTTCTCGTAAAGTTTTCCCATACCAGAGATAAAATCCGCCCGAATATCGGTACCAAATTGAGGAGCAACAGAAACCTGGTCATCAGGAATATCCATTACCTCATCAACTTCATCAACAACAAAACCTATATCCACTATTTCATCATCGGGAGTTTTCATTTCTACAATGATAATACAAGTTCGTTTAGTGACTTGATTACTTTGTTTATCCAATCGGATGGCCAAATCGACTACGGGTACCACATTACCTCGCAAATTTATAACACCTCTTAAATATTTGGGCGTTAACGGTACTCGTGTAATTGCACCATATTCAATAATTTCTTTAATTCGGTCAATTTCAGAACCATAGACTTCGCCATTTACGTGAAAGGTCAAATATTTTACCGCTTGATCCATTGAATCTTCGGTTGCATGATTGTCGCCATCCCCAAGCAGAACGTGATCTTGATCAATGGATGATAATTGTTGCTCGTTCATAATCTCTTCCTATAAGAATAACGCTTTGTTAAATTTTACATTCTAGCCTTCGTCCATGAATCCATCATTGATGGCCCAACTATTATTGCTTGAGGGCATAACAAACGCTGATTCATTATTACTTTTTGTTAACGTAGCGTTTGGTTTAATTTTTTAAGAAACTTTCGAGTCTTCCTGAAGCTTAAAAAAACCAATCATGCTCCGTAGTTCGTCAACTTGTGCAGTCATTTCTTCGGCTGTTGCAGCAAGCTGCTCCGAAGATGAAGCACTGTGTTGAGCCCCTGTATCCAATTGTTCCATGGCCGTATTAACTTGACGAACCCCTTTCGCCTGTTCATTTGAGGCTGCGTTAATTTCCTGAACAAGATCAGCTGTTTTCAGAATGCTTGGTACTATCTCAGAAATCTTTGTACCCGCTACCTCAGCGATTTTTACGCTGTTGTTTGCCAAGGTACTGATATCTTGCGCGGAGACCTGGCTCCTTTCGGCTAATTTTCGAACCTCATCGGCTACTACCGCAAAACCCTTTCCATGTTCTCCTGCTCTTGCAGCCTCAATTGCTGCATTTAAGGCAAGTAAGTTAGTTTTATAGGCAATATCTTCAATAATACTGATCTTATTGGCAATTTGCTTCATGGCATCCACGGTTTCCAGAACAACGGCCCCTCCCTCTTCTGCTTGGTCAGAAGTGGAGGAGGCGATTTGATTCGTTTGATCAGCATTTTCTGTGTTCTGTGAAATGGAAGCACTCATTTGCTCTAAAGAAGCACTGGTTTCTTCCACGCTAGCGGCTTGTTGACTTGCTGCACTACTGATACTTTGGGCAGTATCACTTACTTGCTGAGAAGCCTTGGCCAAGTTAACTGCTCCTGATTGTACGTTTATCAAAACTTTTTGCATTTTTGAAATAAAGCCATTCATGGCATCTGCAGTAAGACCCACTTCGTCTTTGGCAAATTCCGGCAAGCGATACGTTAGATCTCCATCGCCATCTTTCAAGTCATCCACTGCCTGTTTCATAATGCTCATCGGACGCGTGATAAAACGCCGCGAAAAAAATACTGAAAAACCAGCTATCACGATCAAAACAATAGTAGAAACCAATGCAACGCTATCACGTAATTCATAAACGGGTTGAAATGCTTCACTCTCATTAATTTCACTCATTATCACCCAATTCATATCCTTGATATCCAACGGCTTGAATGATGATAAAATGGGAATATTTCGATAACCCGTAACTATTGTTAAATCTGCCTGACCATTCAATGCAGATTTTGTTGCTTCTGTTTTTATGGTTTGTAAACCAATCCCACTACCATACCGTTTGATATCTTCAACAACCTTGCTTTCAGATCCAATACTTTCCATCATCGCAAAAAATTCTGCTTTATCTTCTAACATAAAGCGAGAATCGCTACGTAATTTTTGGTCATTGCCAACGATATACGTTTCTCCACTCTTACCCAAACCTATATCAGCCCATTTTTGATCGCTAGTCATAATATTATTAATCTTGGCTACAGGAATTTGGAATACCAACACCCCCACTAATTCTCCTTCATCCAATATGGGGGATGCCATAAAAGACGCTTGCGCATTATATGATGGTTGATAAGGCTCAAAGTCTTCCATTTTAGTAAATGATGATTCTTTGGCTGATCGAGCCGATTGATAAACTCTTGCGAAATTCGTGTCTTTGTAGGGGCCCTCTATTAACGATGTTGCATAATCAACTTCTTTAAATACGCTATAAACAACATGCCCTGTTTCCGGATCAATTAAAAATATATCGTAAAAGCCGAACTTCTCCAGAAATGCTCTAATCCTGGGATGATACTCCGAATGATATTGATGATAAGTTAAATCATCTCCAGCACTATTTAACAAGTGTTTTGATCCCACAGGGTGTTCATTGCTGCTGATGTAATAGTCTTGCAATACCCGTGTTGTTAATCCTTCTGGGATAAAACCATCCACACCCATTGCCGATGCTAGATTTTTGTTTAATCGTGGCAAAAAGTCATTGGAATACATTGAACGTAAATTATTGTTCATGTTTTTAAGGTTGACTGGTGTGTAGTCCAGTTCATCTTTGATTTCTTTAAATGATGATCTAAACAAACGCATGGCATTAATAATCATACGAGAATCTGAAAATGTTTCCATTTGATCTCGAATCAAGGAAAAGTAATCTTCGATTTGAGTCGATTTCATTTCGCGAACAACAGTCAATTTATTAAACGCTTCTTTTTCCAATGACTCATCGGCGATTCGATAACTAATCGTTGCCACTAGTAAAATAGCTGTCAAACAAGATATTATAAAACCGATCAATACCTTAGTTCCTAGCTTTATATTGATAAACCAATTCAACATTGTTTTACTCGCAATATGTTTTTAATTTAGATTAATGTAACGTCAAAGCATTTTGCGCTGAGCCGTTTCCTGTTTCCACATGAGATAACTGGGTCGCACGTTTAATCAGATTTGGAACATCCAAAATCACAGCAACTTCACCACTGCCCAGTATTGTCGCACCACTTATGCCACGTAAGTTTTTCAGTATTTTACCCATGGGTTTTATTACCGTTTGCAGTTCACCCAATAGTTCATCTACAACGAATCCTGCTTTTCGATTACCCTGCCTTACAACAACAATACTTTTACGGCTGGACTCTGCCCCTTGCTCTTTAAAATAATCCCTTAAATTAAGGAAAGGTAATACTTCTCCGCGCAAGTTAATATAACCCTGCTGGTTGTCATCTTGATTTTCATCAGATAAATCAATGCATTCATGAACCATATCTAATGGAATGACGTAGGAAGACTCACCAACTTTCACCAAAAATCCATCGATTATTGCTAAGGTTAATGGCAAACGTATACTAACTTTTGAGCCTTCGTTAACTTTGGACTCTATGTCCACGGTGCCACGTAACGCTTCAATATTTTTTCTCACCACGTCCATTCCTACCCCGCGACCAGATAGATTTGTCACTTTGTCGGCTGTGGAAAAACCTGCTTCAAAAATCAGGCGATATATTTCCTCATCAGTGATCATTTGAGACTCTGTCACAAGATTTTTTTCCATGGCTTTAGCCAAAATTTTATCTCGATCAAGGCCCCTACCATCGTCTTGTACTTCAATAACGATATAACCAGCATCATGATAGGCATTGAGTGCAAGATTTCCCTGGCTTGCTTTACCTTTACTTTCCCGGTCATCAGCTGATTCGATTCCATGATCCATGGCATTTCGTACCAAATGCATGAGTGGATCAGCGATTCTTTCCACTACCGTTTTATCTAACTCGGTATCTGCTCCACTTATGGTTAGTTTGATATCTTTCCCTAATTCATGACTCACATCCCTAACCACTCGTTTGAATCGATTAAAGGTTTCACCCACTTGAACCATGCGTAAATTTAGTGCGTTGTCCCGAATTTCCTCTACCAAACGGCTGATACCCGACATGGATTCCAGTAATTTTTCGTCGCCTAATTGGGTTGCAACCATATTTGTGGTCGCGCCTGCGATAACAAGTTCTCCAACCAAATTGATCAGTGAATCTAATTTTTCTGCATCTACCCGTAATACTTGCTGAACCTTATTGACACTTTGGTTTTGTTTCTCCAAAGCAACATCGACCACTTCTTTATGGACTGATTTGTTTTCAACTAAAACCTCGCCGACCGGTTGTGTTGTAACTTGCTGCCCCGACTCCCGACTTTGCTGATTCAAAGCAGACTCCAATTCTTTTTTTGAGATAGCGCCACTGCTAACCAAGATCTCACCCAAACGCATATTTTCTTCAGGCATCGCGTTAATCAGGTCAGCATAATGGGTAATTAAAGCTCGAGGAGGTAATATGTGCAAAGTACACATTTCCTTTACAAATTCGAAGGTTTGTTCGATTTGTTGCTTGTCAACATCTGAATCAAATACAATTTCAAATCCTAAATAATTACACTCAGGATTAAAATTTTCATCTAAGGGCAGTTCATCATAAATTGTGGTTAGCTGAATAATGTCACCCATTTTTTTCAAATAGACGAAAAAGGATAATGGGTCCATTCCATGTTCTAAAACTTCTTTGTCAAATCGAACTGAGATATGCCAATATTTTGATTCAACACTCTCACCACTGTGGGTTGATTCTGTTTTATTACTAACTATTGGGGTTTCCGCGTCAGTTTCAGGAGAGGTTCCTAAATATACATTGAGCTGAGATAAGAGTTGATTTTCATTTGACTTATCTTCGGTACTTATTTCACGTTCGGTGATCGATAAATCAATTAATATTTTCGTATGATCCATACTTTTTAAAAGTAGAGCGACTAATTCACTCGTAATCGTTATTTCATTGGATCTGACCTTATCCAAGAGGCTCTCGGCAACATGGGTAAAGTTAACAATGTCATCATAACCAAATACTCCAGAAGTTCCTTTTATGGTATGCATAGACCGAAAAATCGCAGCGACTTGATCAGAGTCCTCTGGATTGGATTCAAGTGCTAGCAAAGCACCTTCCATTTCAGTTAAAAGATCATTACATTCCTGTTGAAACGTTTCTTGTGGATTACTCATTAGTTCAATCCCTATTAGTGGCTATTTTTTTGATCCGAATGATTGAATACTTGATTTAAGTTGTACATATCAAAAACTTGTTGTGTCTGATCACTAAGGCTACCTATATTGAGTTCCTTATTGCTTTTCATGCTCATGAGTTTCGCTCTCAAAAGCACTTGATAACAACTGGTATCAAACTCACTGACATCAGACATATCAATATCAAGGCGTCGGTAGGTTTTCAATAGGCTTTCCATTTCTTGATAAAATTTGTCAGCAGCACAAATCGTTAAATCGCCTTCCAAATGAAGATCTGCTGCATTGTTTTCTTTTTCTTTGACTGAAATCATCATTTCATCCTTTATACTTTAAGGCGTGATAAGCTTGGAAACTGCATCTAACATTTGCTCTGGTTTAAACGGTTTCACCATCCACGCTTTTACACCCGCTGCTTTGCCTTCCGCCTTCAGGTCCCCTCCTGATTCAGTGGTTAGCATAATGATGGGTGTAAATTTATAAGTTGGGTTTTCTTTGATTTTCTTAACCATAGTTAAGCCATCCATATTTGGCATATTGACGTCACTAATAATTAAATTAATCTTTTGACCAGAAAGTTTGTTGAGACCATCTTGGCCATCAGAACCTTCTAACACTTCATATCCTGCACTTTTTAGCGCAATGCCCACGACTTGCCTTAATGAGGCTGAATCATCTACGATTAATATTGTTTTAGCCATAAAACTCTCCAGATACTATTTCCAAATTCCCTTTTAAAAAAACTCCAAATCACCATTACTGGTTTGACCGTCGGTGTTCCCGCTGTGTATATTTCTTTCTTCATCTGTTGTGTAACCCTTGGCGAGCTGTCTCATAAAGTTTTCTCTATTTGATGCTTGCTCCACTTTGGAATATCCATTTTGTTGCTCTTCATCAAGATAACCAGAAAAATTGTTTAGGGATCTTTTAACTTGCTCTAGAATCTGATTTACCCGGTCCTGAAATTGTAGTGAAACCAAAATATCATTGATCTCTTCTGCAATGCCTGCACTCTCACTGCTTAGTATTTTCGTCGAATTGGATAGGCCGTCCGTAATAAAGTGCAAATTTGTCATCACTTCTCGAATGACTTCTTTACCTTCCACTTCATGTTCTAAATCACCTTCCATATTGGTCATGGCTTCCGTTAAAGTATCCTCAACGGTTTGACTAAAATTATCGACGGTATCTGCTATTTGTCCGCCAGCCTCACCAGAACGCATGGATAACGCACGGACCTCATCGGCCACCACAGCAAACCCACGACCTGATTCACCCGCTCTCGCCGCTTCGATCGCAGCATTTAACGCCAGCATATTGGTTTGTGACGCAATTTTTTCAACAGATTGGGCCATGTCTTGTAGACTAGTCGTACCCTCCATCAATACACGCAACTGTTCCAAGGTTTGTTTGCGGGCATCCATGGTCTCCGTAATCTGCTTTACCAATTGATCAAGTTGCTCTTGACTGTTCTCGAAAACAGCATTCATGCCCACATCAGCATTGCCAGAAACCATTGATACTGCTCGAGCTGCATCCATGGAACTGCGTAAGCGTTCAACAATTTTTGCGAAGCGAACAGCCATAGTAGATATGGATTCTTCTAGCTGATTTCGAGCGCTTTCAATCTGTGCCGTCAGCAAAGCAATTACGTCGGCACTAAATTTTGCATCTGATGGAGAGGCTGGTTGGTTTGAAAGCAAACCATTTTCCAATTCTTGCGATTCGTGCAGTATCGGCGTTTCTTTGGGATTAAACGGCTCACTATTGGTTTTGTTTCTTTGAATCATCAATCCGACGATTAATGAAAGAATAAAAACGCCCACAGCCATGGTTTGGTGTAAATGTGAATTACCCAAATACAAAAATAATCCTGATTGAACACCACCATAAGCGGCAAATCCCAACAAGATTTTTGCCTTCTTATTAATCATTGCTCATGCGTTCCACTCAATTATTCCCATACAAGCACCCAAATCGATGACAATTTAACCCACATGTCGACGTTTAATAAAATCAAATCTATTACTTGCGACTATTAGCGGTAAATACCATCCTAATGTTGAGTCTCTTGGTGAAAATTTTATTCTCCTTTCCCAAGTCTTTGATTTAGTTAGGAAGCAACTTTTTAAAGACTTATAGTGATAGACCGTTTGGCGTTTTTTTGTTCCGTAGCAGGATTTAACCCGACTTCATAGATTAATAAATGAGCCACAAAAGCATGTATATTTTGACCGCTTTTAAACTTGCTACTTGAAAAATATTAAGTGGGAAAATCATTTAATCACGCATTTCTCATACAAAACGTTTAAATGCTTAATTCGTCTGGAAGGGGACCGTTTCACTAACATCAATCAGAAATGAAAATTTGAGTGCACACATCTAGCATTCAAAAACGAGATTCAAATGTTGAATGCGTTTTCCATTAATGATCGAAATGAACTTGATATACGTATTTAAAACTAGCTCATTCATCAAATTTTAAAACTATCATTTTTCTTTGATTACACAGCGAGTAATAGTCCACGTAATAACTTGGTATTGTCGAATCTTTTTTTTGAGCCTTATATGCATAAGGCTGATTAATGTTGAAACGTAAACAGCCCTAATATATGCCTATTTTTTCTACAAGGCGAATTGAAAATTAGCGTCAAATTCTTTACAATTCACCGTGGCTCCAACAGTCAGATGGTTAATTTAACACTTCTTCATTTACCCCAAATCGCCTATTTTTTAAACATAATAACGAGACAATTACAATGAAAAAATACCTATTAGTTCTAGTTCCTTTCTGTTTAATCTTCTTACTCTCTGCTTGCGACAAAACAGACGAACTATTGGATTCTGAAGACGCTGCGCCAATTAACATTTCAGGTAAAGCGGTCAAGGGCATCATTATAGATGGCCGTGTTCAAGCTTACCCCATCGTCAATGGCGTGATTGATGCCAATCCCATCGCCTCTACCACCACAGGTATAGACGGTACTTATGTTTTAGATATTGCTCCCGCCGCATCTACTGTCGATCTAGGCGCAGCAGGCCAATTTACTATAGGCGGCGATGAGGGATATTCCGGTGCCCTGTTTATCGTCGTTGATGCTGATCCCAATGGTGGTTCTAAAATGAAATGCGATGTTCCTGCGGGATGTGGTGACGCAGATTTTGGTGAAACCATCGATTTAACATTTTCCCTCGAAGCTGTCGTAGCCGAAGTAGAACCCGGTAACGCCGTCAGTGTTGCTCTTTCTCCCTTAACGCATATGGCAGCAGCCGCAGCAAAAAATGGCGCTTTGGGTAAAGATGGCATTGAAGCAGCAAACAAAAAAGTTGCAGCCTTGTTTGGCATAGAAGATATTATTGGCACCTTGCCCATTGATATCACTAGCAGCGAAAGTGTTAAAGGGGCTAGTACAGATGTGGTGAAAAGCTCCTACCTATCCGCTGCAGTCGCTGTCATTGCAGAAGACAAATATTCTGGTGATATTTCCACAGTACTCGAAAAACTCAGTAAATCTTACACCGAGCAAGGCTCTGAATTGATTCAAAAGGAATCCTCGGATTCTTTGGAAGTCGTGAGCCTTGCTGAAATTACTCAGGCAACCATAGACACCATCAATGAAGACAGTACAGTAGCCGATGATGTGAATTTGGTAGCCGCACTCACTGAATTATCAAATCTGGATGATACCGCAGATAATGCAACACCCGACACAGGTAAAACCGACACACCAATTACCTTAACCAGCCAAGACGTTGAAGATGCACGTGCTGTCGTTAATGCTGTTCGAACCTGGAACAATCAACTCGATACGTTAGAGACCGCAGCAAACGATTTTGGTGACGACCTGGAAATGGCAATGGATGCCAGTGAAATATTTTTTGAAGGCATAGGTGAGTCACTCGGTGTAGCGCTAGAAGCAATGGTTGATGATTATATTTCTGCAGTTAAGGATGGTGCCACTGGGCCATTTAACTTATCAAACCATGATTCTAACGCCTCAGGTGTTATTGAAATAAACACCACAAATCGCACAGTATCAATTACTGATGGAACTCTCACGACCAACACTGACTCCTCGATTTCCTCTGTAGTGAATACGATTAATCTTAGTATTACCATGCCTGAAGAATCTGGCAATGAGTTATCTGTTACTTTTTCTGAAAATGGTAGCGTAGAGAATAGCGAAGCAAAAATATCAATTAAGAAAGGTACTGGAACACTGTATTTTGAGAGCGTTCAAACTGATATCTACGCTGACGAAACTGAACTAGACACTCCTAGTGGAATTGATCTTAATTTGAATGGCCGGATTGAAGAGCTTGCTAGCTCTACACGAACGAATCCTATCTACTTCGAAGGAACTGTTTTAATTGATGGGATACGTGGTTTGATTGAAACAGAAGAAACCGTAGTTCATAACGAAGGTTCTCAATATGAGTACACTACGACTGATACAGATTTTGATGTATTAAAATTGAAATTCAGTGAAATTACTTTGAACGGTATATGTGGCAATGCTAACGGAGAAAAGATTTCCGGAAAATTCACCAGCAATATGAGTAACGCTTCAAGCTGGACACCAAGCACTGCTGAAATAGAAAACATGCCTGAAGTAGGTAGTATTAAAGCCGGTTTAGCTAGTTATCATTTTTCTACTGATAAAAACACCATGACGGTTAACACCATCAACGGGCAAGAATTTAAACTTCGACTAGTAGAATTTTATAATGGGCCTGTGAAGTGGTATCGAATTGAATTATCGGAGGTCATTGGTTTTGCTGATCGTGAAGATATGATGGAGATATTTAACGTTCAAGTTGGTGATTTCTCATCTCCAACAACATTACTAGACTTACTAAATAACACGACTTATTACAGCTTTACATACAAAAGCATTCGGTTTTTCATAGTGGGCCATGGCGAATACAGACCGGTCTTGGCCGAAGGCGTATCTGAATTCAGCGCAATGGGCGGAAGTTTTAGCGGCGAATTAAGAGAAGAAGATCCGTTACTCAAATTCTTGGGAGAAACATCTGACAATTACCGAATTGTCTCATCTAGCGCGGAATTCACTGCAGACTTCCTAACAGAAGATGCTGACCTACCACCAGCAAAAATGACACTAAGCAGTAGTCGATCCGGATTGCTTGCGGGTGATCTTACGTTGACTGCTGAATACGACAATATCAAGATGATTCTTGGAATCACTGCTGACTTAGCTAAGGGCGCTAACGGTATAGACACACCAAGTTTAATTGTGATCGATAACGATACCAATGCACGTTTGACCATTTACCCTGATTTTACTGACGATGATGATATAGTGGGTAAAGTCGTCATCAACGGTAACGGTGTTGGTACAATAGAAGCAACCAGTTCTGGAGCAGTTGTTGTCTTTTTTATTGACGGTACCTTTGAATCAATAAATTTCTAGCAAGCTTTTTATCTCAGACAAAAGGGCAACTTCTGTTGCCCTTTTGTTTATCTATGCCCCGCTCAAGTCAGCACTCTCTCTTCATTTCAATTCTCATATGCCTATCCACAACAATAAGCGCAAAAGAAAAAACTTTATCCACTCATTTCTCCACTAATCAATTCATTTATACAGAACCCGTTAGTTTCACAAAGTTTGTATCAGATATGAAAACTGAAAAATTTTATGGGGGAACAGTTGCGCTACATCATGGTTTTACAGAAATTTCCATGAAATATAACTCTTGGAAAATCGGTGTGATTCGACGAGATCACACTTGGTTTAAGTTTTCACAAGATACAGCAAAAATTATTTATTTAGTGAAAAATAAAAAGGTACTAGAAAGCGGAAAAGTCTATCAAATTGACATAGATGGATCACGACTAACAAGCGATGGATTAAGTTTCGGCAAATCCTTTAATGTTTTTAAAGAATTAAAATTGGCTATAAATCTTAACATTATCAGAGGACATCACGTCATATTTGGAAATTTGAAAGGTGAGGTACGCGCTAGTAGTGAAAGCGATATTGAGTTTCAAAATCTCAACATTGATTACTCACACGACGAGGATCGACTATTTGATCGGGAAGTTATTGCACCCGACGGCCAAGGATATAGTACGGACTTAGCAATCTACTGGAGTCCACAACCTCAACTTAACCTTGGGATTGAAATCATTAATTTGACTGGGTTTATAAACTGGACTGACTCGCCCTACACAATTGCAAAAGTTACGTCAGACAATAAAACATATGATGAAAATGGCTATGTTAGTGTAGATCCGGGATTTTCAGGCCGCATGGGAAATAAAGACGTGAAGCAAACCATGCCACGTGTAATTCAGGCTTTCTTTTCTTTAAAAACAGACTTCGGCAGTAGTTATTTGGTTGAAATGTATCACACCAATGTTAAAACCTTTGTCAGTGTGGGTTTATCTCATTTTCAATGGTTAAACTGGAAAATTCTCTACACGCCGGAAACAGAGGCAGTTACACTGGGCGCATATTACAAATGGATCAATGCTTCAATCTTAACTGACAGTATTAATTATGATTCAGCAAGAACATTTGGACTGACAATGAATTTACATTACGAATTCTAAATCAATCTCGGTTCCTAATATATTTTTGGCAAGCCATAACATGTACATCGTAACTTGCCATATGACGCTTATGGACTCTCAAATTCCAAGGATGATGTGGAATTTCATTTATTAACTTTAAGCTTAACTCTGCTGATTCAGATGAATTGTAATTTAGTAGCTTTTTCAATTCTTTTTCACTATCGGCGAATCCATTTTTATGATTTTCAGATCCACCCAGCCAATTTTCTGGATTACCTGATGACGGCCAATCGTATGGCGTGCTCAAAAGGCAATATTGTTTTTTAGACAAGACTCGCTGAATTGAAGTCAACAATCTTTTTGGCATCGGCACCATATCAATCACATTTAACGCTGAAATAAAGTTAAATGTTTCATTTGAAAATGGAAGTGCCATAGCGTTGCATGCCCAAAAATCGACAGCTTGCATGTTATTAAACGAAACATGAAAGCTATGTTTTTCAAATGCTGTTCCATATATTCTCAAAGGAAACGAAATCTTGTTTTGCTGTAACACCGTTTGAGCTAAACGAAGCTTCCAAAAATTAGTATCAACGCCTAATACTAAATTGGCATTTGTCTCTGCGAGTTCGAATGTGCTTCTTCCAAGTGCACAGCCAATATCTAAAATTGGCGACATGGGTTTTTCAGGGAATAAGTCTAACCCGGCGTTCAAACACTTGACCACTTCACTTAGTGAAGGCTTTTGAATTTCACCAAATTCGTGGCTATCAGCTTTATCGGCATAGTGATCCCAGCCATATATACTTAAATAATGACGGGCATTATTAAATTCAGAACTTGGACCAATGGCATCACCCAGTAATGATTCTGTTAAGGGAGATAATGTGCTTGAGGCAGTGATTGCGAGAAAATTATTTTTTAAATACTCTTTAATGTGGGGCACAATAATGGGAATACCATGAATAACAGGATACTCACTTTGGCAGATATCATTAGTGCACAGCAATAAACCTTCAATGATATTGTTACCGTATTCTTTCTCAATGTGAGAAAGAATCAACGGCGCAATTACATTATTTTGTCCATAACATCGTGGGCAGATGGGTTTTAACGTTTCAAAGTGTTCGATACGCATATTAAATTAGACGACTAAGTCGCGACACTTTTTACCTAAGGCGTAACGCGAATAATCACTGTGTCTGGAACTATACTTTGCAATCCGTTTGCATCCCGAAGGGATAGAGACACATTAAATTCGCCAACATTGTTAAACTGTAGATTACCCGGAATACGGGAATTACTACTAGCACTATTCCCATCAAAGTCCCAAAGGTATTGTGAGCCTATAGCAACACCTGTTGAGAAGTAAACATAACTGCCTGCGCCAACGGTAAGGTTACTTTGCGGCGATACAATTCCTGGTGTTGGAAACTGTGCTTCTATCGCACTAACCTTGGGAGTTGCCGCTGCGCAACTTGTTGCTAAATTGCCAACAGGAATCGCCTGAAAACGACTAGCTGAAAACACCGCTATTTCACAAGGCACGGCACCAAATTGAAGATTATTAAGAATGACGTTTTGCGGATTATTATTAATTACATCCAATGTCATTAATAATTCACCATTTTGTAAATTCCATACGCTCAACTGTTTATCATTCGGCAAAATATTCAAATCTAAAACAAGTGAGGCAGAAATAAAATCCCATGATGCGGAAAATACCAAATCTGACACCGTTGAGATTCCTGGGATAGAAGAATTCAAGTCTTGCAAAATTCCAGGTGCCGCCGGTGCTGGTGCTGGTGCTGGTGCTGGTGCAGGAGCCGGTGCTGGTGCAGGAGCCGGCGCCGCCGGCGGTGCGGCATGGCCAGGTGCTGCGGGAGCTGGTGCAGGCGCGGGCGCCGGTGCGGGCACTGGAGCCGGTGCTGGAGCTGGCGCGGGTGCTGGCGTTGGAGCCGGTGCTGGCGTTGGAGCCGGTGCTGGAGCTGGAGCGGGTGCTGGAGCTGCTGGCGGAGCTCCGTGACCAGGTGCCGCAGGAGCTGGTGCAGGCGCGGGTGCTGGTGCTGGCACAGGTGCTGGCACAGGTGCTGGCACAGGTGCTGGCGCAGGCGTTGGTGCTGGGGCCGGTGCTGGAGCGGGGGCCGGTGCTGCTGGAGCAGGAGCGGGTGCCGGAGCTGGCGCTGGAGCAGCCGGTGCACCATGACCATGTCCTACGACAGGTGCTGGAGCTGGAGCCGGGACTGGTGCTGGCGCAGGCGCTGGCGTTGGTGCTGGAACTGGCGCAGGCGTTGGAGCTGGCGCGGGTGCTGGAGCCGGTGCTGGCATTGGTGCCGGTACTGGTGCTGGCGCAGGTATTGGTGCCGGTGCTGGAGCTGGTGGCGGCGCAACAATCTTAGAATCTATTCTTCCAGAACCATTTTGAGAAGTCCTGATTCGATAACCTGTTCCACTCGAGGTTTGTTTAGATAATGCGCTAAGGAAATCAACAGGTATTTCTGATGATTCTTTATGATTTGAGTTGGAAGGTCGCGTCTCTGAACAACCACCCAGCAACAAAAACGAGGTAATTGTTGCGAATAACATGTTTAATTTTTTTAGATAACCACGGTAAAATAACCGCAGTAAGAATAACTGCTTACTCATGACGTGACCCGCCTTCCCCTAACATCTTCATTTAATTAACTATTTTTATTTTTTTATGACAACAACAAATGTTTTTATTTCATCAAATAAGTATAGCTTTTGAAATATTCAAGTTCAATTCATACTATATAGTTTCTCATCGCGAATAGCCTTCGTATCGCAAGTGGGCATTCATAAAAATCGCAAAATTTTACTAAGTAATTTACTCAACTATTGTTCAATACCTCATTAAAACTATGTTCAACCATCGAGTATCATTGACTGCATTGGAAACATGCGTAGTAAATGAACTAATCGGCTTCACCCTTTAATGAACAATGAATGGATTCAATTATTTGCTAAATCCAATAATCATAATCAGACTCACATCTTGATAAAAAGCTCCTACAATTCACAATTAATTTTGTATTGACGCCTTATAAAAGTTTGTAAATTTTCAAAAATCTCATATCGTATTATGTCATTCTATTTTGTCGTATATACAACCTCTACACATCGGCGTTTCGAAAAAAACCGACAAAGAGAAAATGATTGCTGCGTTGTACTAAAAATTTGAGATTTTGGGATGTAAAAAAACTCGCAATATTCAAAGAACCCTCATTGAGCAATGTTTAACAGTGTGAGATAGCTCACAATGCTAACTCAATATGCATTGTATGATTGTGCGCAAATAAAAGGGTTAAAACTGGGGGAAACATGAGCAAAACACAATTAACCACGTATTCCATGACGCATTTAAAAATGGAAGCCGGAGAAACTAATCTCGCTTGGGCAAAACTTATATTAGATGTCGCTTCTCAACTACCGGGCTTTCCCGTTCCAGGTCCAATTACTAAAACGATTCAAATTTTGCTCGAAGATCTAAAATCCACGCGGCATTATTGGGAATCAAAACTATCCGTTAAATTTGGTGACAAGATTGCGATCGATGACTATTCCAGTAGTGATAAAACTAAAAAACTCATTGCAGCACAAGCCGTGTTGCTTGCACCAGAACTGGAACTCTGCGACGAATCATTGGGCTACGATAAGATTCGCCACAACTATAAGTGGCAAGGACGACTCATTGAAATACAAGAAAGTATTGGACCGTCAACCAAAGATTGTTTTTGTGTTGTGCATCCCGATCCTGATTTTCAACCCATTTCTTTGCTGGGTAATGTACGGGTTGTCAGAAGTTGCACCGAACAAAATCCCAATTACGCCAATGTTGTAATGCGAACACCTCATAGTCATCAACAACGAATGGAAATTATTAATAAGCGTAGGGCCCTACTGGAAGAAATGTCATAAGTTAACAAGATGGTGGAAAGTCGCAGGTACGCTAAGCGACCTTCCCCCCTTGATTAATTTAACTATTATGACGCGGCTTTATGTGGCAAATGAACTTCCTCAACTATGCCAGCACTGGGATCATTGAAAGTTTCCATGGAAATGCTGTCCTCACTACGGGCTACAATGGTTGTAATTGCCGCATCACCCGTTACATTAACCGCTGTTCTCATCATATCCAACAAGCGATCAACACCCATGATTAATGCAATGCCCTCTACGGGTAATCCTACTTGATTGAACACCATGGCTAACATAATCAGGCCGACACCCGGCACGCCTGCGGTCCCAATAGAAGCGAGCACCGCCATACCGATAACCGTTAAATAACCCGTTAATCCAAGATCAACACCATATACATTGGCAATAAATACGGTTGCCACACCTTGCATAATAGCCGTGCCATCCATATTAATTGTCGCACCGAACGGTACGACAAATGAGGCTGTGGAATTTTCTACGCCCAAGCGCTTTTCCGTGGTTCGCAATGTTACTGGGATTGTTGCGTTGGAACTGGAGGTACTAAACGCAAAAACTTGCACAGCTCGCATTTTTTTCATGAACTGCATAGGGCTAACACGACCGAGTATTTTTAACAAAATCATTAGCGTGCCGGTCATGTGCAGTACGAGTACAACGGCAACCACCCCAAAATAACTGATCATTGGCAGTATTAAGCCCAAACCTTGTAATGCAAAAGTTTTCGCCATTAGTGCGAATACGCCATAAGGTGCAACATGCATAACGACAGTTACCACTTGCATCATGACATCATTTAATTTTTCTGCACCCTCTGAAATTGATTTTCCTCGTTCCCCCAGCATTAAAATACAGACGGAAAAGAGAATTGTAAAAAAGATAATTTGTAACATGTTGCCGTTGGCATAAGCGGCGACGGGGTTGCTCGGCACTAAATCGATAATGACTTTAGATAAGGGTGGCGCTTCAGGCGCTGTGAAATTCCCCTTGCTTGCTTCGGCTAATTCAAATCCCTGGCCTGGTCCGACAATAGAAGCCACGGTAATCGCCAAGGTAATTGCCAAAGCAGTGGTAAGCATGAATAGTAGAAATGCTTTTAAACCCACCCGTCCGAGTTTGTTAATATCACCAATACCGCAAACACCACAAATCAAGGAAAAAGTGACTAATGGAACTACCAACATTTTTAACAAGCTGATAAAAATTGCACCGACAACATGGAACAAACCATTAACAAAATAATCGTTAATGAATTGGACATCACTGGCAAACGCATTAAGCATGCTGCCAAGCAGTAGTCCAGCGCCCATCCAGATAAGAATTTTCGTTGTCATTGTCATTTTTTCTGCCATGTGTCACTCCCGAGTATTCAACGTGAGCGCATTCCAGCATAAAATAATTCATCCGACAATGATATTAGGTGGAAAATCTTGCGAGAGCCGTTGACTCTCAATATATGATTACTGCTTAACCTTTCACAGATTAAATTGGCGCCGATACGATGATGAAGCAGGTTCCAATTGAGTACTAATCAAACATACTGTCCCGCGCACCAACCGGATGACCATGCCCACTGAAAGTTATATCCTCCCAACCACCCTGTGACATCCAAAACCTCACCGATAAAATAAAGCCCTTTGGCTTTTTTACTTTCTAATGTTTTAGATGAAACTTCATTGCAATCAACACCACCCAAGGTAACTTCAGCTGTTCGATACCCCTCAGTTCCATTAGGTTTAATTCGCCATTGTTGTAAATTACCCGCTATGGACTCCAACTTTTTTTGAGACAGTGAGTGTAAGGTTTGCTGGTATAAGTCTTCCGGGACAAACTGTTTAACTACCCGCTTTGGTAAATGGATTTCTAAAATGGTATTAAGTTGTTTGTTAGGAGTCATTTCCCTTGATTTATTTAACGCTGCATATAAATCCATATCGGGAAGTAGATTTATCTCAATCTCATCTCCTGGTTTCCAATAGGAAGATATCTGCAATATGGCAGGACCACTGAGGCCACGATGGGTAAACAAAATATTTTCTCTAAAACTTATTTGGTTGCAACTCACTATACTATCGATCGCGATACCCGTCAGTTCAGCGTACTTTTTCTTATCTTCAGGTTGAAGTGTAAATGGTACAAGGCCTGCTGATGTTGGAATAATTTTTAAACCAAATTGTTCAGCAAGCTGATAACCCAAAGGACTCGCACACATTTTTGGAATAGACAAACCACCACATGCTACAACTAAGGATTCACAACTCATCATGTCATTTTGAGTTTTTATTTGATAATTTTCATCTACCCTTTTTTCTACAGAGTGGATTTTTGAATTGAGTTGCGTAGAAACATTAACCTTCTCACATTCCTTCAGTAACATATTGAGAATATCTTTCGCGCTTTCGTCACAAAACAATTGACCATGAGAGCGCTCATGATAAGGAATATGGTATTGATCAACCAGGGCGATAAAATCCCATTGCGTGTAACGACTTAAAGCAGATTTGCAGAAATGCGGGTTTGCGGATATGTAATTTTCGGAGCTGATATCATAGTTGGTAAAATTGCATTTACCACCACCAGACATGAGTATTTTTTTACCTGCCTTGTTAGCATGGTCAATTACACAAACGCTTCGATTGCGCTTTGCGGCTTGTGCGGCACACATTAAACCCGAAGCACTGGCACCAATTATGATTACATCGAATTTTTTCACTCATATCCCCAATTTTTTTAGAGTGGGGATTTTATTCGAACAAGTGCACTAATTCACGTTTTTTGATGGTTAAGGTACGTTTCCCCATATCCTCTTTGAAACTGACTTTCTTGCCAGCTACCAAAACTGTCGAACCAGAATATACCATTTTATCAATTACTACTTTGGCATTTTTTGTCCGTTTTCGTTGAAGCTTTAATTGTTTTTGTTTCTTACGTAACGTTTTAATCGAATTTTCTACCGCATTGTAAGAGGAATTTGCTTCATCTAACATTTCTTGGCCATGTTTCGTTGGATTATTTTTTAGTGCTGCGATGGTCTTATGCAAAACTTTTAATGCTTGCTCTTGCTTGAAACATTGACTACTCAGTGCGTCCATTTCTTGCTTCACATCGGATTCTTTTCCAACTTCAATTTTAGTTTTTACGCCTGCGCTAGAACCAACCATCATAGCTTTAACCAAAATTCCAGACGTAACTGAGCCGCCAATTATCTGACCGTTGCGGGTTGAATCATTACCCACCACAATTTCATTGACAGCATCTAAATCTGATTTTACAACCCAATCCTGAATATAAATATTATCTTTTGCTTTCAATCTCGCATTCTCTGTAAATTTTGCTGTAATCGAGCCTTTTGCTGTAAGAGCTGCATTTTCGTTTTCACTGTTCTGTTTTTCGTTTCGACCAATTACAGCACCGTGTATCATTATGTCGCCACCAGCCTCAAGCTCTGCATTTTCAACCATCCCTTTTACAGTGATATCCCCATCGGCTTGTATCTTCATACCGCTGGCAACATCACCCACAACAATAACCGTACCTTCGAAAACTATATTACCTGTGGACAAATCCACTTTATCAATCGACATGGTACTTTCAATTGAAATGCCTGCGTCAACTATGACTGGCTGACCGCTTTCGCTCGCTATCAATAATTCAGGATCTTTTTCAGATGTTGCTACACCTTTAAGATCCTTAGAGTAAGGCGTGTCTACTCCAGGGATTGGTTCCAGTACTTTTCCAAATATATTCTTTGATGCCTCTCCAATGGTTGCTGGAATTCGGCGCATAAGGGGTTCACCACGTTCTACAATGGTTACTTCCCCAAGGTTTCTGTAATCGACGCTACCTGTAATGGCGATTCTTGGTGTGCGAATTTTTATTTCCGGCAACAAACAATTAAATGATGCGTCGTTGCCATCAACCGCGGGCTCGCCCTTAGCGATTAATACGTTCTCGGCTTCTCCTGAAACAATCGCGACTCGAATGGTATCCAGCATGAACCCATGCCTAATCGCATTTTCCGCTAATGCTTTTTTAACCATAGCCAAGGTGACATCCTCGCCACCTTGCGCAGGTCGAATAGTCATGTAAGCTGACAGATCATCTTTTACTTCTATGATAACTTCAGCATCCCTGGCTTCAGCAAGTTGTATTTTTCCAGAACCGTATTCCGCATTGTTCACAATGCTGATCAAATGATTGATGTTTTGATCTATGATTTGGTATTTGTCTAAGCCCTCATCTTTAAGTTTCGAGAAGATCCAATCCTCATCAATTTTTAATAGATTGGGTACCGCAAGAGCATAATGTGCAAACACTTCAGTGTTGTTATCGCTTAATTTAAATTTTATTTGTGACATATATGCTTCTAACGTTTAAAAATATAAAACCTTGTGACAACAAACCTGGTACCGAATTTATTAGACTCATTCCAAAAATGAAAAATCATACATTCGAGTACTGCCTTAATCACTGATAACGGCAATCGATTAGAATACTGAAGTGAGGCAACAGAAGATCAATATACGACCAAAACCAGCTAGAGTGGATGTTGCACCCTAGCCTTTAGGTTGTTTATTATTCGATGTTTGGCCTACTTAAATTCGTATTCTTCTTCTAAGCAAAACGTATTTAACTGGAAGGAACTACCTGGCTGAGCACGGGATCAGCATTGCAAAACTCCACTTGATCCCAGGTGGGCAATGTCACGTTAATATATTGTTCATAATTATTGTTTCGAAATCGAGTAATTTCGTTTTGTATGTCGATGTCGTCAAACAGACCCTCGGGTATATCAGGAATTTGCACCCTCTCATTGTTGAAATCAACAAAACCATCTAACTGACAGTCTGCTAAGTCTTGCACCATGGCAAACAATATCGTATAGCTAATTTGAGTGTTGTCAGTTTTAATCGTTGCATTGTTAATGGCATAAGCTGCGCCACCAATTAATAAGGCATAGGTTTTTTCGGTATCGGTTGCATTGATATCAGGTTCAATTGGGTCTGCGGGTATTTCCGTAAATGGGTCAAATCCTAAGGTATTGTAAGCACGCGACCAAACTTTATTAAACGCTTGTACCAGGTTAGTTGATTTGAATACCTCTTTGCGTAAATTTTCTACTAAAGTATAAGTAAAGAAATTAATCGCAGCGGTAGTTTCACCTGGAATGAGAATGCTCTGCAATACGTCATCTGAACCCAAGGTAATTCTTCTTTTCGCATTGATATCTGTTTCTGGGTCTGATTCGTCTATGTATTCACCCCCTTTTGCTTCAATCAACCGTAATTCATTATTTGGATTCGAAATATCAATACTCCAAATTCCGTCAACTGATATTGCCTGTCCGAGCGGGTCTCCTGATTTAGAACCTAAGCTATTTAACGCATAAATCGATATTGTTGAACCTGTTAAAGGCCCTTTGGTTGCAGCGCCGCGAATTGTAATTGTATCAAGGTCATGAGTACCTGCGGATGGTCCTAAACTTTCACTGCTTGAACATGCGATAACTAATGAAATCAAACAGAATAAAACCAAAATTTGCTTAGTCATATTTAAGGTGCCTCCTTAAATACGGCAGCACCATTTACTCGATTTGTTTCTCCATTAATTGTGGCTTCCATACCATAGGTAAATCCCGCTGCGTTGGTCTCCCCCTCAATTAGTCCGCCGGAAAGACTTCCAGCAGTATCCGTACCTCCATCTACCTGAATATTCATCTGGTCTGAATGAAAATTACCATTATCCATATTTAACGGAATGTTTTGTTGCTCACCCAGCCAAACCCTTTGATCAATACTAATTTTCACATCTGCATCAACAGTTCGATTCTCAAAATCAGCACTTAAAGTTGCGGAGCCAAGTATTCCTTCATTGCCAAAATTGTCAGTAGGATTAGTATTTCCAATAAGCACATAATTCCTGGTACCTGTTGTACGTAGTTCAACATTATCCAGTCTGTCAGGCCCCATTATCCAATGTAGACTTTGGTTACTTAAATCTATCGATTCCGGACTTGAATTTTCCGGGGTATGTGTAATTTTAGAGATGTTTCCCTCGGACCAACGCCCCCAGGAAAGTCCTGTTTCTGGATCATAACCATAATTGTTTAACGTTGCGGTTCCTTGGGAATATTCCACTTCATTAATAACAACGCTATTAACACTTTCTGTGTGAAATAATCCGTCGACTTTGTTTGTGTCGCTTTCATTAATCGCAAACGCATCTTCTGTATTGTCGCTACCGATGATAAATCGGAAAAAACGACTTAACGCTGTTAGGCCTTCTTCATTGCTTGACGTATCCTCCGGTTCGACGTTATCAGATGAATCCCCATCACCAACGGTATTTGTATTTTCATCATCAATGCCAACTGCCACATTTTCTTCATTCTCTTCGCTCGTGACACTAATAACATCCTCTGATGGCTCAATGTTGGATGCGACTTCTTCAGATACATTATTAATTGTCAGTGTTGATTCAGCCCCTCCAATTTCTGGAACTGAAGAAACGACATCTGTGGGTATTTCGATAGTGCTGTTTTCTGAATAACGGTTTGTTGTTGCAGAAATTACACTGTTAACGGGTGAGGGAGCTGGTTGTGAGTTTGGTGGCCTTTTCTGAGAATCTTCTTGTGTAACTGTTTGACTTTCGCTTGAAGAACTATTACCGGATGTTTGCTTAACAGATTTGCTAGAGTCTGCAGCCGAAGCGGGTTTTGAACTCACTTGTGAAGACCCGTTGGCGCCGTTATCATTCGATTTTTGAGCGCTTTTTGATTTAACACCGCTTCGCTTTGCACGAGCAAAACTCTTTGTGACCTTACTTCGCTCTCTTTTACTTGCCGCTGTTTTATCAAACATTAAGAAAGTTGGCGCCTTGGGCAACATCGTTGGAATACTGTTTACCGAGCCAACTTTAGCATACTGATTAGGAGCTAAATCCATTTTACCCGCATCATTATTCAAAGTAACGCCGCCACTGACCACACCCACATACAAACCACGATTCGCAGAGTTTCCACCACAATTTTGGTCACATAACATTAAGGAGTAATCTGTGCCTCTAATTCCGATTGTTGCCACAACAGCTTTCATTTTATATGATTTTTTATTACCTTTTCCGATCGCGCCCGTTACTGCTCGAATACCACCTTTAAGAAGACTTAATTCACTTTTACTCTCTTGAGTATTGGCTTTGTTGTAAGTATATGCCTCTACTTTAAACTCACTATTAGGCCGAACAGATACTCTTGCACCATCAGTAAATTTGATTTGGGCTTGTCCCTTTTTGTGTGTCTTTAGAAGATCACCTTCATAAATTTTAGCCCCACGACGAACGCGTTTTTGCTTTCCTGCCGGTTTAATAATTATGACTTTTCCAATGGTAAATATTAGTTTCCCAACAGACTTATTATTTGCCATAGCCGGCGGCACAAAAATCAGCGATAAAAAAAAGGCTGCGATTGAGACTTTTAGGAAATATTTTTTCATCATTTCTACAAATATTTCCTAACACTGAATGCGCCACTGATTCTCGTGTATTTATACAAATCTATGTTTGACTTATTTTGAGAATAAGAGGATTTTATAGACGTTTCCCATGATTTTAGTATTCTTACGGAAAGCGTTAAGCTAATATCTGTTAATTGGTCGGCCCGTTTTTCTGAGGATATTCCGTCTTGAACATTTTTGTAGTTTGAATAAAGCAGACCGCCATCAATTCTCACTTTCGTGTAAGAATACTTTGGAAACACTTTTTGCAATCCTAATCTACCGCCTTTGAGAGATTTACCTTGTGAAGATTTACTAGATCTTGGAATATTTTCGCCAATAATTAAAGATCCGGTCATCGATGGATGATATCTTTGTATACCTTTTTTAAAAATGTTAGCGCCAAGCATGGTTTGGATAGCATTTCTATTTGATTGAGATTCATCATGCTGGTTATATGAAAAGCTACTGTTGAACCTTAAATCCGCATCATTAATTAGCCGAAATCTCAAGCCAAAGTTCATCGCAGAAACTTTGCTCTCCAGGTTATTTGCAATATTGGTTCTACTAAACTGTCCACCAATACTTTGTTCTGCATATTTGTGTCGGTATTTCCATCCGACATTTACACTGGCATTAATGTAATCTACTTGACTAATTTTATGATTTTCTCGTTGCGAAAAACTTGCTCCTAAATCAAAGGAATTTTTCTTGCTCATTTTCGCATGCATTACCGTGCTAGCTTTAAGTGTTAGGAAAGAAGAAGCTGTTCTAATATTTTCACTCGCCAAATCAAATCCATTAAACGTTTTCTCATCAGTTGCACTATTTGCATTGGAATCATAACCGGCAATGCTTTCTAATGTGTACTGAAACGAAAAACGAACGGGACTCGATTTATTCTCTATACGACGAAGGAAATTTCTGGCAACGGCATTTACTTTTTTATTGGGTTTTTTAGTTAATACCAAGTTAAATTCTGCCTTAGCGGGAACCAATTCATTAACTTCATAATAAGCTCTCCCCAAATCCAAATGTGCCCCTACAAGATTTGGGTTCATAGCCAGAGCGCGTTGTAAGGAAAAAATGGCTAAATTGGCCTTACCACTTTCAAGCGCAGCAACGCCTAGCAAATAGTCATACTCCCACCATCCTGCATACTTATCCTCATGCTTTTCCAGAATACGATAGGCCGATTGAGGATTTTGTTGCTGCAACAAATCCGAAGCCCTATTTAATAATTCTCTATCTGAATCGGCGAAACATGAACTCATAAAAATACTCGTTATTACTGACACAACCACAAACAAAACAAGAAATTGAGAAATTATCCGTTCTGCTTTATTAGTTTGTGAATTAACAAAAACAATCTTTTCCATGATTTCAACAAGTTAGAAAGTGGATCCTTAGTTTCCAGCATTTTATTGCGAGTTTGACCTTTAGTATTTATCGGACAATTTAGCGAAAACAGTACAAATTTAACGTTTTCAATCAGGCGCTTGAAGGATTATTGGGGACATTGGGACCGGCAGGTTAAAACTCTGAGGATGTAAGAATTAAACCTGACTATCAAATTTCAATGATTAGACAAAGTCTAATCTCTTACTATTCTGACTGTGCTTATTGAGTGCAACGAATGCGACAGGTATCTGACTAACATGCCGATAATTAATTGTGAAAACATTTACTACTTACTTTTTATCAAACCTGTTAGAGTTATTCGCCAAATATTATGTTTTTACATTTATTGAATAATCAAGGATAGAAATTTTTTTCATATGTCAGAATCAAAACCAAATTCAATTTTTGCAGATCGCATTAGCCAAGTTCCACAATCATTTATACGAGAAATATTAAAAGTTGCCACCCAACCCGACGTCATCTCTTTTGCGGGCGGTTTACCGAATGGTGATCTATTTCCAATTGACGAAATTAAAAATGCGGCCAACAAAGTATTAGAGGAAAAGGGGAAAGAAGCTCTTCAATACGCCAATACTGAAGGTTATTTGCCGTTGCGAGAGTATATTGCGAAACGATATTTAGAAAAACAAGGGCTTCAGATAGACCCAAAGAATATTTTAATCACAACTGGCTCTCAACAAGGCTTGGATTTATTAGGAAAAATTCTACTCAATGAAAATGATGATGTTATCATGGAAGAACCAGGGTATTTGGGGGCAATTCAAGCATTTTCTGTTTATCGTCCAAACCTTATTCCAGTTTCTGTTGATGATCAAGGTGCCGACTGCGATCAACTGCGTGATGCAATAAACCAACATAATCCAAAACTTTTCTATACAGTACCTAATTTTCATAATCCATCGGGCATAACATACTGTGAAGAAAATAGAAGACAAGTGGCAAATATTGTAACTGGAACTCGAACCTTAATTATTGAAGATAATCCCTATGGAGATTTGCGTTTTGAGGGAGAGGCAAAATCTTCCTTTTATAAGCTGGCACCGAAGAATACATTATTGTTAGGTTCGTTTTCGAAAACAATAGTACCTGCATTTCGAACCGGCTGGATTGTAGCCCCTGACGATATTCTAGAAAAGCTGATTATCGCAAAACAAGCCGCCGACCTGCACTCCAACTACTTTGCCCAACGTATCATTCATCAATATTTAATTGATAATGATCTGGACGTACATATCGAAAATATTATTAAAGTCTATCATCAACAGAAACAGATCATGATGAATGCCATTAAAACCCATTTCCCGGATAATATTCAACATACAAACCCCGAAGGCGGCATGTTCATTTGGGTGACTTTACCTGAGCCATTTTCTGCGATGGATCTATTTAATGTTTGCATAAAAGACAAAGTTGCCTTTGTACCGGGAGAACCATTTTATTTAAACAAAGCTATTAAAAATACACTTCGATTAAATTTCTCTTGCTCTAATAAAGATAGTATAGAGATTGGTATCAAAAGATTATCAAGCGCCATCAACAAGTTAATCAAATAAAAAAAGGCGCTTATGCGCCTTTTTTGTTAATTGGATTAAACAATAGAGTTATAAGTTACCAGGGAATTTCTTAATCTCTGCTTGGTCTTTTAACTCTTTAAGCATACTGGTGAAAGAATCAACTCCCGAAGCGTTTGCAATACCCTCAGTAATTGACTTTTTATCTTCTTCACTTAAGTTTGCAACATCTCCATCCTTAACACCTGAAAGCGTCATTAACACATAATCACCGTTATTGATTTTGACGCCCTTAGTATCAATTTTAGATTCGTCGATTCGCTTCATTGAAAATGCAGCTTGGACAATTTCACGTGGAATACTGGAATCATCGCGCTTAACCCACTTTTTCTCATTCCAGCGATATTCTTGTTCTGATGCAGCATCTTCTGCGGCAACACCTGACTTAATTTTAGCTTCTATGCCTTCCGCCACCGCTTTTGCCTGCTCTAAAGCTTTATCATTGGTCAACTTTGTTGTAATTTGACCCTTAACTTTTTCCAGCTCTTTAATTTTCGCTGGTTTATGTTCCTTCAACCGAACGACAATTGAGTGGCTTGAATCTATTTCAATAACCTCGCTATTGAGCGTTTCTTTTAATACATCATCACTAAAAGCAGCATCTGCAACTTTACGATTCCCAAATACGCCAGGCCCACCACGTTTGCCGATTGAGGGGCTGGTTTTAATGTCTAAGCCTAATTCAATTTTTACAGTTTCCAGTGTATCAGGCGTTTCATAAGCCAAGTTTGCTAGTTGTTCAACTTTGTCAAAGTAAAGCTTTTCAGCTTTTTTCTTCCTAACTTCGGCTTCGATTTCTGTTTTAACTTCTGAAAATGTTTTACCGGTGCTATCCTGAATTTCTTCCAGCTTTATGATGTGATATCCGAATTCTGATCGAATGGGTTCACTAATATCTCCAACGTTCATCGCATAGGCGGTTTCTTCAAAATTCTCATCCATAATCCCTTTGGCGAAAAATCCTAAATCCCCACCTTCATTAGCTGAACCAACATCATCAGAATTTTCTTTGGCGAGCGTTGCAAAGTCTTCGCCGGCCTTCGCTTTAGCATGAAGATCTTGTGCTTTTTTCTTAGCTGCATCGTCATCATCGCCAAGTTCAATTAATATGTGTCTGGCTCGACGTTGTTCCGCTGTAATAAAGCGATCTTTTTGCTCTTCATAATAATCTTCAAGTTCACCTTCCTCTAACGCTACGCCAGAAAGTAATCCGTCAACTTTTAATTCAACATAATCCAAAATCACTTGTTCTTGAGTTTTATAGTTTTCTTTATTGCTATCATAATGAGTCTGAATTTCTTCATCACTTACTTTGATATCTTTTTTGAATTTTTCTACCGGAACAGTTACATAACCAATCTCTCGCTCTTGATCTCGCAGGCGAACAGTTAATGCGATTTCGTCAGGTGTTGCAAAGCTGGAGCCTATTACACCATTTATAAGCTGATCAGCAATAAGGCCGCGGCGAATGCGATATTCAAATCCCGCGGTTGATTCACCTGCTTGAGAAATTTGTTGCTCGTATACTGCACGTGAGAATCGCCCTTCTTCCATAAACGCACCAATGCTCTGTACACGTTGTGCTAATTGTTCATCCGAAACATGCATACCTTCACCGGTTGCTTGCTGAATGAGTAAAGCATTGTCGATAACCCTTGATAATGCAGATTCTTTAATTTGGTCTTCAAACAAATCGATATCAAAATTCTCGCCGAACATTTGCTGCATTCTAGCTTGCTCATTTGAGTAGGCGATTCGGTATTCATAAACAGTGACTTTTTCTTCATTAACTAAAGCCGCTTGATAGCCTTCGTCGGTTTCACTGAAATAGGAGTTTAAACCCCAAAGTGCGAAGGAGAGTATGATGACGCCAACAATAAGCCAGGCAAATACACCCTGAGCTCTTTCACGTATGATTTGCAGCATAGAATGCCCCGATTTGTTTTAAAAAGGTTAAGAACTTTTCTCGTTTAAACAACGAAAAAAGGGCAACCACCAGTGGATGCCCTCTAACGAATAATGGCGGAGCGGACGGGACTCGAACCCGCGACCCCCGGCGTGACAGGCCGGTATTCTAACCAACTGAACTACCGCTCCAAAACTGGTAATTGGTGGGTGCTGAGGGGATCGAACCCCCGACATTCGCCTTGTAAGGGCGACGCTCTCCCAGCTGAGCTAAGCACCCGCTAAAATCTGGCCGCTAGTTTACGGCATCCTTTAATGCTTTTCCAGCCTTAAATCCAGGCACTTTAGCCGCTGCGATTTCTATAGGCTGACCGGTCTGTGGGTTTCTGCCCGTGCGTGCTGCTCTGTCTTTTACAGTGAATGTTCCAAACCCAACAAGCGACACTTGGTCACCATCTTTTAATGCGTCAGTGATTGAGTTAATCACAGAATCTAAAGCTCTAGATGCAGCTGCTTTTGACAAATCTGCAGAATCAGCAATGGCATCTACTAAATCAGCTTTATTCACACGATATCCCCTTTTATAAAGCTACAAAATATACGCTTCGCAATTACACAGCCTTGTCTCAACCACCTATTCGCGAAGGAACGCATTTATACCAACTGTTTTTTAGCTTTGCAAGCTAAAGATCTGTTGTAATTGAAAAAAAACGTTTAACAATCAATCATCAACAGGCGCCATAGAATCTTTTGCCGAAGCAAAGGATTCTATGGTATTTATTTATCCGGAATTATTAGTGCGGAAGGTTTTTAGACTTTGGCTTTTTACTTCGCGTTACTTTAGGGCTTCTACCTTTATCAGTGTCGCCTTGTGGTTCTGGCATATGTTGTAGTGCAACTTGTAAAACATCATCGATCCATTTCACTGGTATTACTTCAATTGCCTGTAGGACATTTTTTGGTATGTCCGCCAAATCACGCTTATTCTCTTCAGGAATTAATACTGTGGTAATTCCACCACGATGCGCGGCCAACATTTTTTCTTTTAATCCACCAATGGGCAAAACTTCACCGCGCAGCGTTATTTCACCGGTCATGGCAACATCTGCTCGAACCGGAATACCCGTCAGGACTGATACCAATGCTGTACACATTGCGCCACCAGCACTTGGACCGTCTTTAGGTATTGCGCCTTCAGGTACATGAATGTGAATATCTTTCGTCTCATAAAAATCTGCTGGAATATTCAATATTTCTGCTCTGCTACGAACGACAGTCGCAGCCGCTTGAACAGATTCTTTCATGACGTCCCCTAACTGCCCAGTGACTGTCATTTTTCCTTTTCCAGAGACAAGGGCTGCTTCAATCGTTAAGAGATCACCACCCACTTCTGTCCAGGCTAATCCGGTGACTTGGCCTACCTGATCAAAATCTTCCGCTCGACCAAAGCGATGCCGTTGTACACCCAAATATTTGTCCAAGTTTTTCGGTGTTACATTAACCTTCCTGGGCGTATCTTTAAGTAAAATCTCTTTTACCACCTTGCGGCAAATTTTAGACAACTCCCGCTCCAAATTCCGTACACCAGCTTCACGTGTGTAATATCTCACCGTGTCGCGAATAGCCGCTTCGTTAACGCTGATCTCTGTTTCTTTTAAGCCATTATTTTCAATTTGTTTCGGCAACAAATAACGTGTCGCAATTTTAATTTTTTCGTCTTCGGTATAACCCGGAATACGAATAACTTCCATTCGGTCAAGTAAAGGCGCAGGAATGTTCAGACTATTTGCTGTTGCGATAAACATAACCTCGGAAAGATCGTAGTCTACTTCCAGGTAATGATCGTTAAATGTATTATTTTGCTCGGGATCTAAAACTTCTAGCAAGGCAGAGGATGGATCTCCTCTAAAGTCTTGTGACATTTTGTCAACTTCATCAAGCAGGAACAATGGATTTCGCACACCCACTTTTGACATGTTTTGCACTAACTTGCCCGGCATCGAGCCAATATATGTCCGACGATGACCTCGAATTTCTGCTTCGTCTCTGACACCGCCGAGTGACATTCTTACAAACTTACGATTTGTTGCACGAGCAATAGAACGCCCAAGTGATGTTTTACCTACGCCAGGAGGACCAACTAGACATAGCACAGAACCTTTGAGTTTTTTAACACGTTGTTGAACTGCGAGATACTCCAGAATACGTTCTTTTACTTTCTCTAAGCCATAATGATCTGCTTCTAACACTTCTTCAGCCGCTGTAAGATTATGCTTAATCTTGGTTCGCTTTTTCCAAGGGACAGAAACCATCCAATCAATATAATTTCGGACCACAGTGGCTTCCGCTGACATAGGCGACATCATTTTCAATTTATTCAGCTCAGAATTGGATTTCTCCTTGGCTTCCTTTGACATGCCAGCGCTTTCGATTTTATTCGCCAACTCTTCAACTTCGTTGGGCGCAGCATCATCCATATCTCCCAACTCTTTTTGAATCGCTTTCATTTGCTCATTCAAATAATATTCGCGTTGGCTTTTTTCCATTTGTCGTTTTACACGACCCCGAATTCGTTTCTCCACTTCCAGCAGATCAATTTCAGACTCCATGATAGTCATGAGCTCTTCAAATCGTTCGCGAATGTTTTCTATTTCAAGTACTTTTTGTTTCTCATCAATTTTTAAACTCATATGTGCAGCAATGGTATCTGCTAAACGGCCTGGCTCGTCAATGCCAGAAAGTGAGGTTAAAATTTCGGGCGGAATTTTTTTGTTGAGTTTTACATACTGATCAAACTGAGCGAGTACCGATCGCATTAAAACTTCTGTTTCTTTTTCATCGAGATCGAGGTTACCAAATGAAGTGACCTCGGCGGTAAAAAATTCATCCGTTGATTTAAATTCTGCGACTTTCGCTCTCTGCAAACCCTCAACCAAAACTTTAACGGTGCCATCTGGTAATTTGAGCAATTGCAAGATGCTGGAGATTGTTCCAACTCGATAAATATCATCTATCTCGGGATCATCCTGGCCAGCACTTTTTTGTGCCACCAGTAATATTTGCTTATCTTCTTCCATCGCAGATTCCAGCGCTTTTATTGACTTTTCTCTGCCAACAAAAAGTGGAATCACCATATGTGGATATACAACGACGTCTCTGAGTGGTAGAACCGGCACTAATAAAGTTTGACCATCTATTAGTTCAGATAATTTATCGTCTTGATCCATAAAGATTTCCTTTGTTTTTTAACATGAAGCATGGTGTCAATATTTCGCGTAATTGGAAATACCACCATTTGTTTTTATTTCAATGAGATTGCTGCAATTTGTTGGCCAGTGATTTAACACTTTCCCCACGGTACGTTAATCTTACATGGGGGATCAGTTTGTTTTTTTCAAGTATTTTTACCAAAAAAAAACACGCTACATAAGCGTGTTTTTTTTCGAATACAATTACTTGCTATTCATCTGATGCGACTCGATCCTTACCTTCAAAAATCAATAATGGATCTGATTTACCATCGATAACATCATCATCAATAACTACCTTACTAACGTCTTTCATTGATGGCAATTCATACATAATATCCAAAAGCGCATCTTCCAGGATGGAACGCAAACCCCGAGCACCCGTTCTGCGATTCATTGCTTTTTTCGCTATCGCATGTAACGCTACATCTCGAAATTCAAGCTCAGCACCTTCTAACTCAAACAACTTGGCGTATTGCTTGGTAACCGCATTTTTAGGTTCTGTAAGAACACGAACCATTGCGTCCTCATCTAACTCGTCTAATGTTGCAATTACTGGTAATCGACCAATGAATTCTGGGATTAGTCCATATTTCACCAAATCATCGGGTTCAACTTTATGCAATAACTTCGCTTCGTTTTTCTTATCAGTTTTGCTCTTAACTTCAGCACCAAAACCAATTCCGCCTTTTTCTGTTCTTTCACGGATAACAGCGTCTAAACCCGCAAACGCGCCACCACATATGAACAAAATATTGGCTGTATTAACTTGAAGAAATTCTTGCTGAGGATGTTTCCGTCCACCTTGTGGCGGAACAGAAGCTACCGTACCTTCAATGAGTTTTAATAAAGCTTGCTGAACGCCTTCGCCTGACACATCGCGAGTAATAGAGGGATTGTCAGATTTTCGAGAAATCTTGTCGATTTCATCAATATACACAATACCTGTTTGCGCTTTTTCTACATCGTAGTCACATTTCTGAAGAAGCTTTTGAATGATATTTTCAACATCTTCCCCAACATAACCGGCTTCGGTAAGCGTTGTAGCATCGGCAATGGTAAACGGAACATTTAATAAGCGAGCGAGCGTTTCTGCCAATAATGTTTTACCTGAACCCGTGGGTCCAAGAAGTAAAATATTACTTTTAGATAACTCAACCTCGTCTTTCTTTAGTCCAGCATCCAATCGCTTATAGTGATTGTATACAGCAACAGAAAGTATCTTCTTGGCTCTGGATTGACCTATTACATATTCATCCAGAACTATGTTAATTTCTTTCGGAGTCGGTAATTTGCTACCGTGAACTGAAGGCGATTTTTCTTGGACTTCTTCACGAATTATATCGTTACAAAGTTCAACACATTCATCACAAACAAATACCGAAGGTCCGGCGATGAGTTTTCTCACCTCGTGCTGGCTTTTTCCACAGAATGAACAATAGAGGAGTTTGTCACCACTGCCATTCTTACTTTCGTCACTCATTTAACCACCTCGTCACTATCGGCGTTATTCAATGACTTACCGTCATATAATTACAGGCTGCTCGACTGGAGGCTTTAGCTCCAATGGAACAACATACCCTAAGACTGTATTTATAGTCTAGTTGAATTAAGACGTACTTACAGACTCATCCCGGGAACTTAATACAGAATCTATTAAGCCGTATTTTACGGCGTCTTCACCACCCATAAAATTATCTCGGTCAGTATCTCTTTGAATTACATCCATATCTTGACCAGTATGGCTCGCCATAATGGCATTTAGACGCTCTCTCGTCTTTAAAATTTCATTAGTGTGAATTTCTAAATCCACGGCTTGCCCTTGAAAACCGGCCAAAGGTTGGTGAATCATCATCCTTGAATGGGGCAAACAGAAGCGTTTTTCCGCCGCTCCGCCACAGAGCAGTAATGCTCCCATGCTCGCTGCTTGACCAATACAAAGGGTGCTTACATCGGGTTTGATGAACTGCATCGTATCGTATATGGACAATCCTGCCGTTACTGAGCCGCCTGGAGAGTTAATATAGAGATAAATGTCTTTATCTGGATTCTCAGATTCTAAAAACAACAATTGAGCAACTACCAAATTTGCCATGTGGTCCTCAACCTGTCCCACAAGAAAAATAACTCGCTCTTTTAATAACCTAGAATAGATGTCATAGGCACGTTCACCCCGTCCAGTTTGCTCAACTACCATTGGAACCAGGTTCATAGCAGCCTCAAGGGCACCTTTGTTTTCTATATCGGTCATTCAGCCATCCTTTTAACGCAGTTTTGCCTAATAAATAATCGAAACTTAACGAGAATCTCGCATAATTTCATCAAATGTTGTCATGTTATCAGTAACTTGAGCGTGATCTAAGACCCAGTCTACCACTTGGTCTTCTAAAACCATAGACTCAATTTCTTGAAGTCGGTTCTTATCCTGGTAATACCAAGCAATCACCTCTTTCGGGTCGTGGTATGTACCCGCAATCGACTCAATTTCAGCCCGAACCTTGTCTGCCGGAGCTTTTAAATCATTGTCTTTAATTACTTCAGATAAAATCAGACCAAGTGCAACTCGGCGGCGACCCTGTTCTTTAAATTGACCGGCTTCGAACGGTTGCATTCCATTAGGAACTTGATTGCCTTGATTCATCTTCATCTGTTCATTCATTTGTTGAGCGACACGCTCGCTCTCCGCATCAATCATGGTATTTGGGATATCAAACGTATTTTCAACTAGCAATGCGTCCATCACATCACTTTTTATTTTTGCTTTAATATTCTTTTCCAATTCCCGCTGCATATTTGATTTTAGCTCATCCCGAAAGGTATCGACGCTGCCATCAGTAACACCAAAGGTTTTTAAAAATTCTTCGTTAATTTCAGGTAACTCAGATTCTTCAACTGCATTAATTGCAACACTGAAATGTACATCCTTGCCCGCAACTTCTTTACTTTGATAATCGTCTGGAAATTTTAAATCCATTTCCACAGTGTCGCCGACTTTAGCACCGACTAATCCGGACTCAAATCCTTCGATCATACTGCCTGAACCAATGACAATTTCTAAATCTTCGCCCTCTCCACCTGCAAAACTCTCGCCGTCTATGGTCCCTTTGTAATCAGCATTAACACGATCGCTCTCTTCAGCCGGCCGTTGAACTTCTCGCCACTCAGATCGTTGTTTGCGCAATTTATCTATCATTGCGTCAATATCACTATCAGTGATGTCCGCCACTGGGCGAGTAATTTTACAATTCTCTACGCCAGAGATTTTAAACTCCGGGTAAACTTCAAACACCGCGGTGTATTTTAAGCCTGCATCATTATCATGAGTTTGAGATTCAATTTTAGGCATTCCTGCAGGTTTCAAGTCTTCATTATTAACCGCTTCAAAGAAGGTCGAATTTACAACTTCACCTGTCACTTCTTGTCTAATTTTGCCAGCATATCGTTTTTCAACCACAGACATGGGTACCTTACCTGGACGAAAACCTTGCAACTTCACATTAGGCTGCATGGACTTTAATCGCTTTTTAATTTCAGTCTCAATTTTTTCCGCCGGAACTTCAACTGTCATACGTTTTTCGAGGCCACTAGTGGCTTCAATGGATACCTGCATTGTCTTTCCTCATGAATTATAGCTAATACTTAGTTTTTACTATTTTGGCCCATACTGACCAAAACTTTTTGTTTTGGCCAACTGCACTTTAAGTAGGGATACTTTCTCTGAAATGGTACGAAAGGAGAGACTCGAACTCTCACGGGTTGCCCCACTGGAACCTAAATCCAGCGCGTCTACCAATTCCGCCACTTTCGCATTACTATCTAAATCTGCAAAAAATAACCTGATACTGGTGGAAAATCGTCGTTTCCACCTTAAGAACCGCTAAAGCTCGTTACTCTCGCCAAGCGTTTCTAAATACCAATTCCGCCACTTTCGCATTACTAACAAGGTGCGCAATTATAGCGGGTTCATATTCTTTGGAAAAGCATAAAAACGGTGAAATATCGACAATCTATCAACATATCGTTGATTTAATAACTAACTCCGGAGAAATTCACTCATCAAAATGAATTTTAATATGGCACTATTAGCGGCTTCAAATCCTATTCAAAACCTGCAAACAGCGTTTCCAACATAATTAATGTAATTTACAGTCATAGTTTGCCACCTAATCCTGTTTCTTTTTTGACACAAGAATAGGCCAGAAACACAGCAGCGAATGAAATTATGGCGGCAATATTAAAACTCATGGTAGGGCCTAATCCCTCCCAGGTATAACCACTATAGATAGCGCCTACAGCCCCACCAGCACCAAAACTAAGACTCGAATATAATGCTTGCCCCCTACCTTGAACAGAACCGGGAAAATATTGATGAATTAAAAAAATGGCGACCGCATGAAAAACCCCAAAACTCGCTGCGTGAAAACATTGAGCAATGACTAAAGCGGGAAACCACTCAACAAAATAACCAATCATCAACCACCTTAAACCGGTCAATATCAAACTTATAACCAATAAAGTACGGACACCATACTTTGGCAACAATTGATGCATCACAAGAAAAATAACAATCTCGGCAATAACCCCTAACGCCCACAATTGGCCTATTAAGGTTCTCGAGTAACTGTGTTGTTCAAGGTAAATTGAATAAAACGCGTAATATGGTCCGTGACTGGCTTGCAGTAAAAAACAAATCAATAGAAACACACTGACTCTAGGCTGCTTTAATACAGTCAGTAAACTCACGCTCGTGCTGTCATGGCTCACAGACTTCTGGTCTTTTACCAGAAAACTACAAGCCCATATTCCAATCAGTAAGAGGGTAAAAATCCAGGGAAAAAGTTCAACACCATAATTTTCGAAGACAACTCCCAAAATCACAACGAGTAAAACAAACCCAAACGAACCCCACAGCCGAATACTGCTGTAGCGATTTGTATCTTTACCAAGATGATTTAACGTTAATGCTTCGAACTGGGGTAAATTGGCATTCCAGAAAAAACTGAACGCTATCATTACCATTGTGAGCCAAAGGTATTCCAAAGAAATAAAAACACCAAGAAAACAAATAATCGTAAAGAAAGACGCAATTCGAATAACGTAAATCCGCCTCCCCGTATGATCTGCTATCCATCCCCAAATGTTGGGAGCGATGATTTTAGTCCCCATGATAATCGCAATTAAAAATGCAATTTGTTGGGCGCCGAAACCTTGGGATTGCAGGTACAATCCCCAGTAGGGAATTAATGTCCCGATGCTTGCAAAATAAAAAAAATAAAAAGCAGATAACCGCCAATATAGCGGTGTTTTAACGAGAGCCATTAAAAAAACTGAAACTTATTATCCAATTCTATTCAGATTGGAGCTGGCTGAGCTGGAATTATTGGGGTTTGTGAGCGAACAAAGGGATTTTGAGCTCGATGACGTAACAAGTGATCCATCAAGACCATCGCCAACATTGCTTCTGCAATCGGGGTCGCGCGTATTCCAACACAAGGATCATGCCTCCCTTTTGTAACGACATCTATTGGCTCACCTTCAATATTGACACTTTTGCCAGGAAGACGCAGGCTCGATGTTGCTTTTAGTGCAATACTTACTTCTATGTCCTGCCCACTGGAAATGCCACCCAAAATTCCGCCTGCATTGTTTGAAAGAAAGCCGTCAGGTGTAATTTCATCGCGGTGTTCTGTCCCTTTCTGTTCAATGCATTGAAAACCTGCACCAATTTCTACACCTTTCACGGCATTAATGCTCATCATGGCATGGGCAATTTCTGCGTCGAGTCGATCAAATATGGGTTCACCTAAACCAGGAGGAACAAAGTTAGCCACAACATTTACTCGAGCACCAATAGAATTACCCTCTTTGCGTAATGCATCCATGTACTCTTCCAATTGGGGAACTTGTTCAGCATTTGGAAAGAAAAACGGATTTGTCTCCACATCCGGCCAATGAAAACTTTTGGGTTTTATGGGACCCAACTGGGCCAAAAAGCCTCGAATTAATATGCCTTTCTTTTCGAATAAATATTTTTTTGCGATCCCGCCAGCCGCAACTCGTAATGCAGTTTCTCGAGCAGAGGAGCGTCCACCGCCGCGATAATCCCTGATTCCATATTTTTGCTGATAAGTATAATCCGCATGACCCGGGCGAAACGTATCTTTGATGTCAGAATAATCTTTGGAACGCTGATCTGTGTTTTCTATCATCAATCCAATTGGCGTACCCGTGGTTACGCCTTCGAAAACACCAGATAATATTTTAACTTTGTCTGCTTCTCGGCGCTGTGTGGTATGTCGAGATTGGCCAGGTTTACGTCGATCCAAGTCAGATTGCAAATCTTCTTCACTCAGTTCCAATCCGGGAGGACATCCATCAACCACACCACCCAGTGCAGGACCGTGGCTTTCACCAAATGTGCTGACTGTAAAAAGCTTACCGTATGAATTTCCTGACATATTTACCCTAGTGCTGACGAAAATAAATACAGCGTATCATATCAAACTTCATTACTCAGGAAAAATATTGGACTAATTGATCCCGTGTCAGCATAAATACACCACTGCCACCTTGCTCAAAATCGAACCACATAAATGGTACGTGAGGGTAAACTTCTTGGAGAGCGGCTTCACTCGCCCCAACTTCGGCAATTAATACACCTTCTGAGTGCAAATAATTTGCAGCCTGTTGCAATATAATTGTGATTGCATCCAAACCGTCATCACCGGATGCAAGACCCAAAACTGGCTCATGACGATATTCATCTGGCAGATTTGCCATTTCTTCAGCATCAACATAGGGTGGATTCGCAATAATTAAATTGTATTTTCTGCCAGATAACTCAGCAAATAGATCGGATTGAATCAACTCTACCTGCCCCTGAAGCTGGTGTTGATTCACATTTATTTCGGCAACATCTAATGCGTCACTGGATATATCAACCGCATCTATATCTGCATCGGGTAATGCGTAAGCGCAAGCAATCGCAATGCAGCCGCTGCCCGTGCACATATCCAAAATTGACTCGAGCTTATCTGCCTCAACCCACGGTTCAAATTGATGAGCTATTAGTTCTGCAATTGGTGAGCGAGGAACCAGAACGCGATTATCGACATAAAACTTGTGGCCCGCAAACCAAGTCTCACGCGTGAGATAGGCAATTGGAGTGCGTTCCTGAACACGTCTTTCCAATAAATCCAATATATCGGATTTTTCATTTTCAGTCAGAGTGGCATCCATAAAATGACCGGGCATATCATGTGGCAGATGCAATGCGAATAACACGAGGGCCGTTGCCTCATCTAGCGCATTGTCCGTGCCGTGGCCAAAATACAACCCTTCGCTATTAAAATAACTCACCCCATATCGAACAAAATCCCGAATGGTGAACAATTCATTTAGTACATTATCTGCCGCTTGAGACATGCCACTCACCTATTGAAAATAATAAATGCCTAAAATAGATACTTTAAATTTCCGACAACAATAAAATGCATATTTAATTACAAAGCGAAGCGTATTTTTTGTTGTGCAAACCACGACTCTTGATCAAACTACTTGGATCCGTTCAATAAACACCCACTCTATTCCAGTTTATCAAACTCATAATAGCAGATGGATAAACCTCTATACGCTCAACCCAGTTAATATTCACTCGGCCTTTAACCAATTTCGCAATCCTCACAAACCAGAAGACAGAACGTGGGTTAAACAATATGGACTGCACAATCTTATTTTTGAGAGTTGTCACAAAATCCATTTCGCCGTTTTTATTTCCAAAGATACAGCAGTAAATCAGTATTCCTAAACAGGAATAATCAATCCAATTGCATTAAGAGGCGTTTTGAAAAATTGTATCACCAAGTCCTTAAATCAGCAGCAATTAAAAACATAAAAACGACACATTGATGATTTTGGTGTAAATAGGGGAAAATCTCGATTTCTTTACTCAGTTATCCTTCCTAAGTAATGAAATTGACTCAGTTTTCTTGTTAAAGCAAAACTATATTTAATTTTTCAAAACACATCTATCTTCATTTATCTAATCAAGTCAGATTATTTTATTGTTTTTTTAACGACAAAATTAACCATTTCCAAAGATTGATTGTCCAAAACAATGGGCGTATAAATTAATTTACACAGCTTGTAATCAAATAAAATAATCATAATCAAAATTAATTTTACGGAGTAATCATTGCTTCATGAAGCATGATTAAACTTCGAATCATATTTCAAGGAAGAAATTTGACATGAAAGTTAGTTATTTTGTTTTTCTTACTTACTTATTAGTTACTATTTTGTCGGGATGCGCCAACACTAACGCAACCTTAAATAAACCTGCACAAAAAAACACGATATCAATTGACCAACAAAATATTCAAAATAGAAAGAGTATGGCCGTAGCATACTTCAAAGAACAAAATTACGCAGCCGCGCTAAAACAGTGGAAAATTCTCAACACAATTTACCCCGATGAGCATGAGTTTAAAAATCGCATCCAAGTACTGGAAGCGTTAATTCATCGGCGGGCGAAAATTCATATCATCACTGGACGGAAAGCATTAGCTAAAAAAGAGTACAAGACCGCTGAAACGGCAGCATTAAAAGTGCTTGCGATGAACCCCACTCACAGAACAGCTCTGTCTATGCTCAGGAAAGTTGAGAAATACCGTGAAGCACAAAAGCAACAAACAAAACCACAAATCAGATCAGATAAACAGTTCGCAACAAGGGAAACAAATACACCTACTTCCGGTGTAGATACAGTGAAAGTATCTGGGCGTTTTTAAAGATTGGGAAAAAGAACGACTAGCGTTTGAGATTTCAGTTGTCAATATCCTCAAAAACAACTGATTCAACTTCGATACAATTTCGGCCATTTGACTTGGCTTTATATAATAATTTATCCGCTCGGTGAATCAAATCTTCCCTTGATTCATCCACTCTGTGACAAACCAATCCCGCAGAAAATGTTGGCAAGTGAAATTTTTCATTGTTCAACATAAAATCGCACTCCGACGCTTTTCGCTGAACTTTACGCAGGGCGCGTGAAGCACCTTCTAAATCTGTATTTGGAAAAATCACAACAAATTCCTCGCCCCCGTATCTCGCAACCAAATCGTGCTGTCGAAACATAGACAAAACATCTTTCGCATAATGTCGAAGGACTTTATCGCCGGCGCTGTGGCCATATTCATCATTAATTGGTTTAAAGTGATCTATATCGAGTAAAGCGAGGGAAAGATTATGGCCATACCGATTGACCCTTGCAATTTCATCATTTAATTGCTGTTCAAATGCCCGTCGATTGGGAAGACAGGTTAATTCGTCTGTCAAACTCAATAATGTTACCCGATCAAGCTCTTCACTAAGCCGAATACTGTCTTGCTGTAATCCAGAAATAAAATCCGACATTTTCTGAAAGTATTCGGTTAGTTGTTGGTGACTTCCAAGAACTTTTTCTAATTCCTTTAAAACTTCGGATTTTTTTTCTTCAAATAAAAGATTATCATCCAGACTTTTTAATGTCGCTAATTCAACTTCTAAAAGAACACCAAATTTTTCACTCTGAGCAATACTGTTAGTCAAATAATTTGATGTCATCAAATGAGTAATGGAGTCATCCACAACATCTGAATCAATATTAAATTCATCGTTTTGGTGATTGAGTGCTGGTTCCAATGTTCTATCCCGTTTCTCTTTTCCAGAATTAAGCAATATAGCCCTAGAATATGAGCTCTTATTATCAAGACCAAAGGAATTCAGTAAAGGTTCCAGGGTGATATCAATTTCTTTTTCGTCGAGATCTGAGATTTGCGTAATCTCGTCTGCACAAGATTCCACATAATGTTGAATAGCAACTAACTCAGTACTGGTAATTGGTGATTGTAATCGAAGCTGTAATAACTTGATTTGATTGAACAAGGGAGACTCAGTATCGATGTGCAAAGAAAAAGAATTCAAAATCAGTACAATTAAACTACAGAGTAATTGTTCAGTTTCAGCTTGTTTGCCATCATACTCTTCTAACATGACAGCCACGTGGTTAAACACTAAATTATCCTCAGGGGAATGTTTAGTACCATCCAGCATAGCCAAAACCTTGCGAATCACATTGGATTGAATCTGATTCTTTGTAGACTTACGCAGCATTCTTCCCACCTCAAAAACATTACCGTCAAACTATTATGTTTATTTTTTAAGTCTAAGTATCTGAAAGTTTAGAATTATTCGTTGTAATTATTATAAAGAGCCGTCTCAGTTAGTCATTATTTTATTGAACAAGCAAGACTAGACAGTAAAGCTATCACAATCCCAAATGCGGATGAACCAAGAATTAACACTTAAGTGGGAAATCAGCGATATTGGAAAAATATAAGGGAGAAATGAGAATTATCTACTTTTTATAAGAAGGTATAAAGAAATCTCGAAATTACGCCAAATGAGCCTTTACTACGCTACGAGTTGTTGCGCTAAATGATCCAAATTTTCATGCCATTGCACTACGATTTGTAACATGTCATTCAATTCTTCTTCCGATAAATTGTATTTTTCCAGCAAGTGTAAAGGCAACGTTGCATCTGGCGCATCTCCTACGCCAATAGTCTTTAACAAGGCATTGGCAAGATAGATTACATGACAATACACATGATGATCACCGTTGTAACCACTGTTGTGATGGTTCTTTATGATTACACTGTATTCTTCTGGTAACGACCACGACTTCATAAGTAAACTACCCACCTTAGCGTGGGAAATGCCTAACAATTCCTTCTCCAATACTGGCAAATCAAATTCACCTTTTGCTTCCGCCGTTTTATTGAAGTGGGTAAACTTCTTTTTAAACATATGACCAAGAACCAAAAAGCCTATGTTGTGTAGCAGACCATATAAATAAGCCGATCCAGGTCTCATGTCAGCTTGATTTGAAATTTTACTTGCAATGGATTGAGATAAAACCGCACAGTAGACCGAGTGTCGCCAAACAGCTTTCGCGCCAAAGGGACCTCTCAACGGCCCTTGAAATTGTTCACCCATCGCCAGCGCTAACGATATATTCATGCTTAAATCTACACCCAATACATGATATACCGCCTCTTGCACGCTTTCTAATTTTCCCTGATAGGAAAAAAATGGGCTCGAGGCATATGCGATTACTTTTGCACTGATGACAGGGTCTGTTTCAATCAGATGTACGAGATCGACTAAATCAATGCTGCTCTCTGCTTTTAAGGCAATTAACTGATTACCCACTTCAGGCATAACCGGCAATTCGCGTTTCTTGGCGACTTTTGATTTCACCGTATCTTTGGTAATCGGTTCTCGGCTATCGGTATCTTCACTCATATTTCCAACCTGATTATTTTGCCCAGCATTTTTTTGTACAGGGGTTACGCCTACAGCAGTAACTGCTTGACTAAACTGTTTTCGAATTGCACCTGTGAATAAAGTATCCAAACCTTTTGTATCCACTTCGATGAAAGAGTCACCCTTGCTTATATCAATTAAGTAGGAATCGAATCCTTGCAAGCGTTCATCCACAATCATCATCATTTGAAACAAGCGACCAAATGGTGGAAGATTTTTAATAGAAAAACCATGAAGCTGATTTTTGAATTGATGGCCAGAGTCCAAATTCAAATTTCGATTAGTAACGTTGGCTAGGGCTTCAAAATTTAACCCATCCTTGGCCGGATAAACGACGAGTGCAGGTCCTCGTTTATCAGAAAACAAAACAACCTTAACAGCACAAGCATTTATGGAATCAGCAAACGCAGCGAATTGGAATGTGGATTCTGAGATAACATTCGTGTGCAATGTATATTTAACATATAACTCATCTAAAAATTGCTGAATCTTTGACGTATTCAAGGTTTACTCCCCTAGCATACTGCGGTAAAACGATTATAAATTCCAATCCACGGCTAAACTGCCGCCTGCTCTCGCTTTGATGTCTTAACACCTAGATTCGTTATATCGACAAAAGTCTTCTGAAGACTAACAGGATATCTAACAGATAACTGTGATGAGGTTAGCAAATCCACAAGTAAACAACTCACCCTCTGATCAACATTAAATCCAATATAATGTGCCTTGAGAGGGGCACCCAGCATGGCCAATATGCCCAACAAATCTAATAAGCAACGAGATCGCACTTCTCGTTGTAGTTGTTCTACTTGGTGGGCGGTTAGGTTTTTTTGGTTAAGTGCTTTTTGAAGCACGTTTAGCTGTCGGGCGCGACATAACTGAGACCTGAACAGTGACTGAGATATCTCAACGATCTGATAAGCAGCAGATCGGTTTTCCGGTTTTATATCCTGTTTAGAAAAACATGTGATTCGCAAGTTATCACTTGGAAGCAATCGAATTCGCGTTTTGTCTTGCTCTAAACTAAGCTCTTCAATTATTTCAAAATACTCTCTTTTGTGAGATTGCTCGACAATACCAGCAGACTCAATCAGAAAGATATATGTCTTGGCCGCACCACACATGGGAGGTAGAGTTGCGCCAAAAACATCTATAATGACATTATCTACACCTACCGCATGCAACGTCGCAACGAGGTTACGCAAAGATAAGGAATCAAAATCATCTGTATCTACAGTCTCCCCAACTTGAAATTCATAATGTGGAGAAATATCTGTTCGGCGAATGGTAACGCCATTATTTACTGGCGCAGGATTGAGCGAGAAGAGAACTTCATCCTTCAAACCACCCACTTTACCTTTAGCAAATATACTCGTTGCCAGTGTTCTTTGATTCATCAGCAAGTCTTAAATTAAAAAAGTCACAGATCTATTGAAAACTTCATGCCAAAACTTAAAAATTCCACTTTTCTTTCTTAATAATGTGTATCATTTGGCAGTTAATTTCGGTTGTACATATATTCGGCCGATTTCCCCGTAACCTTAGTGAATATCATCAATAAGGAGAATCCGAGTGCTTGATGAAAAGTCCTGTGTGCCATGCAAGGGAGGTATCCCTCCTCTGGATAAAGAAAAAGCAGAACATTTACTACCAGAGGTACCCAAGTGGCGTATCATCGACGACAACACCAAAATTCGTCGAAACTATGCATTTGACAATTTTGTCGACGCTCTCGCTTTCGTCAACAAAATTGGCGATCTCTGTGAATCCGAAGGACATCATGCCGATATCACATTTGGCTGGGGATACTGCACTATCATTTTTTATAGCCACAAAATTGGTGGCTTGCACGAAAATGATTTTATAATGGCGGCCAAATCGGACAAGTTGTATACCTCCTAATCTCAGACTAAAAAGCGAACAGATCAATGCTTATGTGGAACTCTAAATTAGCCATCAACAAAACTAAGCGAATTTGTAGCAATTTATTGCTCGTTGTAATCGCATTGCTTTTCCCTTCGTTTGGATTTGCCGCTACTAGTGATGCAAATCATATCGACCTAACCAACCACACGGTAGGTTATGCTGCACTTTTGGTTTTTGTCATCGCCTATTTATTTGTCATGGCCGAAGAATTTACCCATTTGCGAAAATCCAAGCCCGTTATTTTAGCTGCAGGAATAATCTGGGCCATGATTGCGTATGTTTACGCTCAGCACGGATTTACCCATGAAGCAGAACATGCCGTAAGACACAATCTCCTGGAGTTTTCTGAGCTTTTCTTATTTTTGTTAGTCGCCATGACCTACATTAACGCTTTGGAGGAACGGCTGGTTTTTGAAACCTTAAAGGTTTGGCTCGTTAACAAAGGATTTGGTTATCGCAAATTATTTTGGTTAACGGGAATTCTTGCATTTTTTATTTCACCGATTGCCGACAATTTAACAACTGCGTTACTCATGTGTGCAGTTTTGCTTGCCGTCGGTAAGGACAGTCCAAAATTTGTCAGCATCGGCTGTATCAATATTGTTGTTGCCGCGAATGCCGGCGGTGCATTCAGTCCATTTGGTGACATAACAACATTAATGGTATGGCAAAAAGGAATTGTTGAATTCAGCACATTCTTTTTATTGTTCATTCCTTCAGTGGTAAATTTTCTGATACCTGCAGCAATTATGCATTTTGCCGTTCCAAACGAGCAACCTGTGTCCGCAGAAGAAACCATAAAAATGAGACGTGGTGCAATACCCATCATTGTGTTGTTTCTTTTAACTATTGCAACAGCTGTTAGTTTTCACAATTTTCTTCATATGCCTCCCGTCATTGGCATGATGACAGGTTTAGCCTATCTCCAAATATTCGGTTTCTATTTAAAGATTACCCACAAAACGACGACCGATAATCCTTTAGACCAAAATCGAGCCGACGAAACAATTGGCGATGTCGTGGCCTTTGATATTTTTCGAAAAATTTCCAGAGCAGAATGGGATACATTGCTTTTCTTTTATGGCGTTGTTCTTTGTGTCGGCGGTTTAGGTTTTATTGGTTACCTCGCCATGACCTCAGAAGTTATGTATGTGGAATGGGGTGCGACCAATGCAAATATAATGGTGGGATTCCTATCTGCCATTGTCGACAATATTCCAGTGATGTTCGCCGTATTAAGCATGCAACCAGATATGTCCCTAGGCCAATGGTTACTAGTCACCTTAACAGCGGGTGTTGGTGGCAGTATGTTATCAATTGGCTCGGCAGCGGGTGTTGCCTTAATGGGACTAGCTAAAGGTAAATATACTTTTTTTGGACACTTGAAATGGGCACCAGTAATAGCAATCGGTTATTTTGCCAGTATCGGCACGCACATGTGGATTAACGAAGGCATGTTTTAATTCAGTGCAACCAAACACATGAGCCGTCTGAAGCTTTATCAATTGCTTTAAGACGGTTTTCATGTTCAGTCAATTCAGCCTCTGTCGCTCGCTGCACTTTCAACTTTCCATGATTTTCATCAAGCCGTTTAATCGCTGTGGCCTGCGTATTAGACTCTTGATTTGCTTCCTCTCCTAATAACAAACTGACTTGACCACCCGTCATAGCGAGATAAACATCCGCCAATATTTCCGAGTCAAGCAACGCACCATGCAACTCCCGATGCGTATTATTCACATCGTAGCGGCGGCACAATGCATCCAAATTGTTTTTTTGCCCTGGATGCATTTTTCGCGCTAACACAAGACTATCAAGAATGCTGGCAATCGCTTCGACGGTTCCCCATCTGGGGCCCAACATTTTTAGCTCATGATTTAAAAAACCTACATCAAAGGGAGCATTATGAATAATCAACTCAGCGCCACGAATGTAATCCATAAACTCTTTGGCGACATCTGAAAACCGCGGTTTGTCGGCTAAAAATTCCTGGGTAATGCCATGCACTTCCATTGCCCCTGCATCAATTTCCCGATCAGGTTGAAGGTATTGATGAAAATGATTGCCGGTTAACTTACGATCTATCAATTCAACCGCACCAATTTCAATAATGCGATGACCTTGTTTCGGCTCTAAGCCGGTGGTTTCTGTATCTAGAACAATTTGTCTCATTATTTACCTGCCAATAAAGTATCGATGGCATGGTTCGCCAATTCATCAACGCGTTCGTTTTCACTATGACCGCTATGGCCCTTTACCCAATGCCAACTGATGTCATGGTTTTGCACAAGGTCGTCTAATGTTCGCCATAGATCAGAATTTTTAACCGGTTTCTTATTCGCAGTACGCCAACCACGTTTCTTCCAATTAGCAATCCACTCAGTGATGCCGTCTTTGACATATTTCGAGTCGGTAGTAATCTCTATTTTGCATGGTCGATTTAATGATTTTAATGCTTCAATAACAGCACTCATTTCCATGCGGTTATTGGTTGTATCGGCTTCAGCACCGAACAATTCCTTTTCCGTGGAGTTGTAACGTAACAATGCGCCCCAACCACCCGGGCCAGGATTTCCGCGGCAAGCGCCATCAGTAAAAATTTCAACTTTATCCATATTGATCCTAACGTGGCGTAAAACATTAACTCAAAACGACAAATTTCATGAACGTGTTATAAAACTTTTCGTAGTATTTAATCACGTAACTGCATGGTTACGTTTTTAAAAAACCCGGTGCGGCCTGCGCCCTACGACGCAAAAACCAGCGTGGTTTAACCGGTGTTAGGGTGGAAACTTGTTTTTTAGCAACCAACAAATAAACTGCCCCAAACGCAGGCCAAAGTTTAACACCGACTCTATCCAGAAATTGTAATTTCTCAATAAAAAAGGGATGTGATAAAGGTGGACGGAAAAAAAACATATTGACGGATTCAATCTCAAAACCCAGTAATACCAACCAATCTTTCATACGAGCGGGACTGATGAAACGGGAATTATAGGGTGAAGCACCATGCCAAAGATTCGCCAAATGACGTAACCCCCAAGTGCTCCAGGGATTAAATCCCAAAATAACGACCCTTCCTTCAGGTACCAATATACGATCCGCTTCTCGCAAAACCAAATGCGGTGACATATCAAGATCCAAAGTGTGTGGTAAAAGCACCACATCGATACTGTCAGAAGAAATGGGAAGCTGGTGGGAGTTTAGGCGAATACTGGTTTCATGCACAGCCCCAATTTCATCATAATCTGCAACAACCTGATGTCTAATTAAACTCTTGTCCAGATATTCATTGTCAGTATGATTGGATAACTGAACGACATGATAGCCAAATAACTTAGGGAGTACAGCTTCAAGATGCTGGCACTCCTGCTCATGTAATGACATACCTAAAGGCGTTTTGTACCAAGCTCTTAAGGCCTGACGAGCGGCAATAGATGATGAATACTTCTCTGCTTGTTTACGGTTTTTACTGCTTTTTTGGGCGGTCACTTACACACCATTTAGAATCTATTTTCATTTAAAATGACGTAGATCGCGAAAAATGATCGTGGTATTCTCATTTCCCAGACCACTTTAGCATTCCAGCAAGATAATTGCATGTCAAGGATTAAGAAAAAGCGTCATTTACCGATATATTAACCAGTGAACCGCACTTCTGCCAACTCACTTTGAAAACACAGGACTATACCCGTTTCATGAGCAAAAAAACGTTTTGTTACTCTCTTTTTTTGATCATAGTTTATCTTCTCATTTCTGCTTGTGCCAAACCAACCAACGTTAAGCAAAGTAACAATTCGGATGCCGTTACATCGAAAATTGAAGAGCCATCCGCAGAAGAAATAAAACATCGCAATCAAAAAATCGCACAAGCAAAGCGAGAACAAGAACAGGCGCAAAACGAACCTCCTTTATTCACACACATGATTCCAACCCTGGATCCAATCATGTGGACCAATGAAAGCGAAGATAATCTAGCAATTAGTTCCGGTAGACCAGTAATTGTCGGCAGATTACCTGGCCAACGCGAACTACCCATTGGGCTCTTTGAAGAAGCTGCGGCAAATTACAACTTAAGCCACCAAGGCTCTGTCGTAATTGTTAAAACAAATAAAGAAACGAATTTATGGCAACGTGTCAGAAACGGATTTGCACTAGCTCATCAAACCAATCGCCGGATCGAGAATAACATTAAGTGGTATGCACGACACCAAGAGTATCTCAATCGCGTTTCTCAACGCGCGGAAAAATACATTTATCAAATAGTTGAAGAAACAGAAAAAATGGGCATGCCACTGGAAATTGCTCTCCTGCCTGTGGTGGAAAGCGCTTTTCAACCTTTTGCCTATTCTCATGGCCGTGCAGCAGGTTTATGGCAATTCATACCAGGCACCGGAAAGATCTTTGGTTTAAAACAAAATTGGTGGTATGACGGCAGACGTGACGTAACCGCTTCAACAAAAGCCGCATTGACATACTTGAAGCAATTGCAACGAACATTCAAGGGCGACTGGTTGCTTGCGCTTGCCGCCTATAACTCAGGTGCCGGCACAGTAAGAAGAGCCATCAAGAAAAACAAACGTAAAAACAAACCCACCGATTTTTGGTCGCTAGACTTACCTCGAGAGACACGTGGTTACGTCCCGAAGCTTTTAGCTATCGCGGAAATCGTTAGTGACCCTAAAAAACACAAAATCAATTTACCCGTTATTGATAACAAACCCTATATGGCCGAGGTGAAAACAGGGTCTCAAATTGATTTGGCGTTGGCAGCCGATTTAGCAGAAATTAGCCTGGAGCAATTATACATTTTGAATCCAGCCTATAACCGTTGGGCAACCGACCCCAAAGGACCACACCGGTTAATGGTGCCGGTAGATAAAGCGGAAATATTTAAACAGAATTTAGCCGCATTGCCTCAAGATAAACGACTAAGCTGGAAACGTCACACGATTAAAAAAGGCCAATCTTTGCTGTCAATTGCGGACAAGTACAGTACGACTGTCGCGTTAATCAAAGACCTTAACCAAATTCGAGGCAACTTGATTCGGGCGGGGCAAAGCTTGATTATTCCCGTTTCATCACGTAATGGTAAAACCTATTCTCTCAGTGCAGAACAACGCTTGCTCGCATTACAAAATACCAAGAAAAAAGGGAAAGAAAAAGTCAGTTACACGGTGAAATCAGGCGACACATTTTGGTCCATATCGAGAAAATTTGGTGTTGGATACCGGAGTCTCGCGAAATGGAATGGCTTAGCACCGCGAGATACCTTACGAACTGGACAAAAATTGGTAGTCTGGACCAAAAATGGCGCTATCCACCGTGCTTCTTTCTCCCCACATGCATCAAAACTAACAACCCAAAAAATCAACTATCGTGTCAGGCGGGGAGATTCACTGGCACGCATTTCACGAAAATTTAAAGTTAACATATCCGATCTAAAGCGATGGAATTCGTCCTTATCCCGTCAAAAATACCTTCAACCTGGACAAAAGCTTAAAGTTTATGTCGACGTGACTAATCAAGCCGGCAGCACTTAAATTAGTCAATCAAAAATCAGCTATTACATTTAGGAAATACAAGAAACACCAGTACTGATGAATTGTTAGTCGGCTTCTCCTTTACATGATGCGTGCTATAATCCCGCTTCGTTTTTATCTTGTTGCAGGGACACGTTTAAAATGGCTCAATATATTTTTTCCATGAATCGTGTGGGCAAAGTTGTCCCACCTAAAAAAGAAATTTTAAAAGACATATCACTGTCATTTTTTCCGGGCGCAAAAATTGGTGTCTTGGGTCTAAACGGTTCAGGTAAATCCAGCTTATTACGAATCATGGCCGGTGTTGATAAAGACTTTCATGGCGAAGCCATTCCTCTCTCAGGCACCAAAATCGGCTACCTTGCGCAAGAACCCGAACTTGATGAAAACAAAGATGTACGTGGCAACATAGAAGAAGCCATGAATGAAGTCAAAGACGCACAAACCCGATTAGATGCAGTTTATGCTGCTTATGCCGAGCCCGATGCAGATTTTGATGCGCTCGCAGAAGAACAAGCAAAACTCGAAAATATTTTGCAAGCGTTTGACGGACACAATATCGAAAATCAACTGGAACGCGCAGCCAGTGCTTTAAATCTACCACCCTGGGATGCCGACGTTAAAAAACTCTCTGGGGGCGAAAAACGGCGTGTTGCCTTGTGCCGTTTATTATTATCCGCGCCAGACATGTTGTTACTTGATGAACCCACCAATCACCTGGATGCCGAATCTGTCGCCTGGTTAGAGCGTTACTTACATGATTATCCTGGTACTGTAGTGGCAATTACCCATGACCGTTATTTTCTCGACAACGTTGCTGGTTGGATTCTGGAACTGGATCGTGGCCACGGCATTCCATGGGAAGGCAACTATTCATCATGGTTAGATCAAAAAGCCAAACGACTCGAGGTTGAAGAAAAACAAGAAAGCGCTCGTCAAAAAGCATTAAAAACCGAGCTTGAATGGGTGCGTTCCAATGCCAAAGGTCGTCACGCCAAAAGCAAAGCACGTATTGCCCGTTTCAATGATCTAAATTCTCAAGATGTCCAAAAACGAAATGAAACAAAAGAAATTTATATTCCACCAGGTCCACGACTAGGTGATGTGGTATTTGAAGTGGAAAATTTAAATAAAGCTTTTGGTGACAAACTGTTGGTCGACGATCTGAATTTTCGATTACCCCCCGGCGGCATTGTTGGCATCATTGGGCCCAATGGCGCAGGTAAAACCACGTTATTTCGTATGTTAGTTGGTGAAGAAACGCCAGATAATGGCAAAATTCGTAAAGGTGAAACCGTCGAACTTGCTTATGTTGACCAGTCCAGACATGCACTGGACGACAACAAAACCGTGTGGCAGGAAATTTCTGAAGACCAGGACAATATTATTGTTGGAAGTTTTTCAATGCCATCACGCGCTTACGTCAGTCGATTTAATTTTAAAGGCACCGACCAGCAAAAACGTATCGGAGATTTATCTGGTGGGGAACGCAATCGAGTTCATCTCGCTAAATTGCTGCGCAGTGGCGGCAATGTACTGTTACTTGATGAACCAACCAATGATCTGGATGTAGAAACTTTACGTGCTTTAGAAGACGCTTTACTCGACTTCCCCGGCTGTGCGGTTGTGATATCGCATGATCGCTGGTTCCTGGACCGTATCGCCACTCACATTCTCGCATTTGAAGGCAATAGTGAAGTTGTCTGGTTTGAGGGTAACTATGCTGATTACGAAGAAGATTTACATAAACGTAAGGGAGATAGTGCTGATAATCCTCAACGCTTTAAATACAAAAAATTGACGAAGTAATTTGTAACCATCATTTCCAGAGATTTCGCTGACACATTAAAGGGTCTAAAAGACTTAAGTTCTCCACGTTGTACAATGCTTAGATGGCATGTTGAGTTAATGCTATATACGAGCAACTCCAATGACCATCAAATAAACTTTGGTAAAGATTCATTTTTGTATTACCATCATAAAAACCACACAAACCTTTAGGTTCTTTAATCAGGAAATAATATGATTTCACAATCAAACCGCTTCTATCTCTTAATTTTACTAATTTTCAGCTGCTCACATTCCTTTGCGAATGAAGATCAAGGTGGCGATAGTGGTTTAAGTTTGGGAGTTGGCATTGGAATTCCTTATGGAATACTGGGTGTGAATGCCGAATATCGACCAATCGATTTAATTGGAATCACAGGATGTGTTGGAACGGCCATAATCATCGGTGGTATGGCAAAGTGCGTTGGTGCCTCAATCTATATGCCCAATGCGAAAAAAAGTTTGGCACCCAGGCTTTCTGTTATTTATGGCAGTAATGGATTACTGATTGCGGATAAAGACGGTGACCTTGAAGTATCTGTACACGATGGCTTAAGCATTGGTGGCGGTATTGTTGCTGGCACAGCTCATCACAGAGTCACCCTTGATCTAATGATAATTATAAGCAGTGAGGTGTTTGACGAAGAGGATAAATTGGAGGCGCAAGGATATGAGATCAGTGGCGGTGCATTACCAGCCTTTATGAATAGAGTTAAAACCTCGGTTGGTTATCGTTACGTATTCTAATTTAAAAGTAATAAAGCAAAGATGTTTCAAATTTTTTCCAGCGTTGAGACTTAAATCGCAATTGATGTAAATCAAGCTCAATAGCGAGATTTCGAGCAAGTCTGTAACTTTGACTAAGCTCAAGATCGTACCTAATTTCCTTATCACCGAGTAGACCTTTAATACCTTTAGCTTGTATTTTAAATATCCACCGAGGCGTCAGCGAAACCAAAGAACCGACCGTCGCACCGCCACCCACCGAATAATTGTTATCAAGTATTTTACCCGCTGTAATAGACGCATCGGCCAAAGCATAAATCAAATTATTTCTGTTTACTTTAATATGGTAACTAGCACCTCCCCCACCAGTAACATCAAAATAGGTTTGTTCTGAAAACAATTTGTTGGGTAAATTTTGAATATTTGACTCGATATGCCAGGAAAAATTAGGAAAGACCTTATCCCTTGGAGTCAACGACGTTAAATTAATAAAGGTAAGTTTATTCAGCTCTGCTTGTTGTGCATCGAAATTGTAGCGTAGTCGCACATCCACAAAAGATAAACCATAACCAAACATATAACCGGGCGTGGGATCTAATAAATCATGATACGCAGAACGCCAGGCAATTTCCGTGTATGTCTCGTCACTTTCCATTCCCAAATTTACCGTAGCCCGTGCTGAACCGTGCCCTTCATCAGGCCTGGCATCAGGTATATCCGGTGTAATTTTAGGGCTGCGTATTCTCAGTTTACTGCGTTTCTTAAGGATGGAACGTTCCCTTTTATTTAAATTCACATCCATAAGCTCGGCTTTACTGAGTTTTTCGTATCGCAAAAGGTCGTAGGTATAATCTAGAATCGCGGCTTGCCTTTGCTTATCAAAAGACGCAATATTTTTAAACAATAGCTCATTATTTTCTTTATAAAGTTGAAACGCGATATCTTGATCAACCTGCGTCATTTCCTTTTGTTTAGCTTCGATGATCTTACGGTGAGAGGGTTGATAAGTTGTCGAATGAATTAAACCTCTGTGTTCGAGTAATTTAACTGTGTCTATTGGTATGGCCCAATAATCAAATTCGTCAGTTAATGTTTTCTTGGCAAACGCCACATCAATTAGTGAAAGTAAGTGATAAGAACAATTTTCTGTAAAAAAATAGTAATCAAAATAGGTCGGAACCAATTCGTACGCATGCATTACAATAAAATCGATTTGATCTTGGGATAACTTCAATTTGTATTCCCAAATGTCTCGATTTTCCAATTGTCCATACTCTCGTAATTTCATATAGTACGGCAAAATCGCATATTGCCCCGGGAAACCGCCGCCCAACCCCGCAGCAGCATAAGTCATTGCGTCTGTATTGGGGTCAATCATCGCCGCAAAATTAACGCTAAACGCCAACATTCGACTTGATTTAGTTTGATTCTTTCGATCAATACGCAACAGCGTGTGGCCAAACATGGATGATGGGCCGTTCGGATTAGCGGAGGGGAACACAACGGTTATTGCATCAGGTCGAACAGTCTTATAAAACTCATTAAATTTTGTGCATGCTCTACTAGGGATTCTTGACTCGTCTAATCCTAACTTTTTATTTAACCAATAATAGCGGGCGACAAATCGGCACTTCGGTAAAAATGGCGCATGTTCCAGTTCTTTGTTTGAAAAAAAGCTTGCTAGTGTTGCTTCCAGTTCTTTTTGAGGATCGGTTTTCCCAGACTTAGACATAAAAAAATCTGGCCCATCCACCTGGCTTTCAAGACCATTAAAAAATGTTTTTTTATAAAGGATTAAAACCTGCCAAACTGGATCATTAGCGAGACCCATACTGCGAGACTGCGTAATCAGTTGGGATAAGTAATGTGATTCATGTTTTTGACTTTCAATTGCTGCTTTGTCAAATTCTCCATTAACAATATGTTCATTGATTAGATTAAGATTCTGTTCGTCTGAAAAACAAACGCTGGAGTAGAATAAAAAGCAGAGAGAAAATAGACTGACAAATTTACTAAATCTTTTAGCAAATTGCTTCGCCGTGTTAGTTTTCATTGGTTTGTTACAACCGAGTGATTCAGAATGGATTGATTGAATAGGTGCGACTTTATTATTTTGAAAAAAAGCATAACATTTTATTTCACACAATAAAAACCCTGATACCAACGTATCAGGGTTTTAAGGTGATTCAGTAATTAACTAATTATTGAATGTATTTAGCAAGAGTTTTGTCTTCAAGCATCACTGCTTCTAAACTGGCAAGAAGCTGATTCGGGCTTGATTCGTTTTCTCCCAATAACTTTTCATATTTATCCTGTGTCAGGCTAAAAAATGAATTTTTATCTTTGTCGTCAATACCCATCATTGAGGCTAACGAATTAAGATAATCGCCTTGACCTTGAGCCATATCTATGGAGATATTATCCATATTTGCCGCAACAAAAACTTCTTTTTGTTGATCAATGAGAACAGTCTTGGTGGTATCACAACCCATAGTGCCTGATGTCATACTGGAAGAGCCACTCAAAAGATCGTTGAGAACGGCTGCAACGACATTTGGCCCAACACCTGTTTGGCCTTCAAATATCATTTTCCCAACACCACAACCGGCGCCTGTTTCTTCAGCTTGAATAGAAGAAAAAGGCACTAGACAAGCACTTAATGCGATTCCTAATGCAAATTTTTTCATGATACTTACTCCGTTTAGTAAATTATTCGTATAGGTCCGTTAATTTATTGTATGTATTTAGCGAGTTGAGCATTTTCTGTCATGGCTGCATCAAGAACCGCTAAAACAGTTTCATGAGTCGCATTTTCAGAAGCAAACATTTCATCGTAATTATCTTGAGCAACGGAATAAAAAGCGTCACGATCATTTGCAGAAATACCGCGCAAACCCGCTAAGGTATCAAGATGATCGCCGTTTCCTTGAGCAATTTCTTGCTGCAAATTATCTAAATTATTTGATACGAATACTTTTTCTTCAACATCGTTATACACAACAGAGTCAGCATCACATCCTAGTGTGCCTAAGCTCAGTCCGATATATTTGTTATATAAAGTACCGTTGGTCGTACCAGCACTCGTATGAGCTAGCAATCCACTTTTTCCTTTCCATACTTGAGACCCCAAACCACAACCCGGCCCTTCGTCAGCAAATGAAACAAATGGTGCTGCAGTAAAAGCGAGAAAAGACATGCCTATTAACGTCCTTTTCATTGTTTTCCTCCTACGTTGGAATGTATTAATGAAAGTATTAAAAATCCACGTTACTTTAGATCAAAATTTTCAATGCATGTCAATCGAATTACTTATCTTATTAGCTACCCCTAAAAAAACGATAGTTAAATGAACGATATTTTCAATTAAATTGACTCACCTAATTATTGTCTGAGTTATTAGGAAAATTTTTGTTGTGAAATTATTTGTTTAAATTAGGCTAGGGAAATGAACCCACCTTCCAAAAATTCTTATACGAAAAGAATTACCGCATTATATTTAATCATTGGTTTGAGTATTCTCAGTGCTGGTTGCACAAATATGTTCTTTTATCCCATGAAAAAACACGTTTTGTCACCAGAAAAAATCGGATTAGAGTATGAGGATGTATTCATTAATACCGATGAAGGCTACAAATTGCACGGCTGGTTCCTACCCGCACAAAAAGTACCGAGAGCAACAATCATTTTCCTCCATGGCAACGCTGAAAATATTAGTACTCACATTGGAGCCATTTATTGGTTACCCGAACAAGGATTTAATGTTTTCATTTACGATTACCGAGGTTATGGAAAATCCGAAGGAGAAGTGGACATTGATGGCACTATCGCAGACGTAACCCTTGTCATTGATCATATATCAAACAGAGACGATATTAAGGGATCAAATCTCATTATTTATGGACAAAGCCTCGGTGGCGCTATCGCTTCTAATGCTGTTGCGAATTACCAGGCCAAAAACAATATTAAAGCCCTTGTCCTAGAGAGCAGCTTTTCTGATTTCCGCAAAATCGCACGTGAAAAGCTTGGCGAAGGCTGGCTCACATGGGCTTTTCAATGGCCTTTATCCCTAACCATCACCAGCGATTACAGCCCCCAAAAAGCGCTACGTAATATTTCCGACATCCCAATATTAATTATTCACGGTGATGATGACGAAATCATTCCACATAAACATGGCAAAACGCTCTATGACGCTGCATCAGAGCCAAAAGAATTATGGATTGTGCCAGAGGGTAAACATATTGCTGCTACCATAAACAAAGAATACCGAATTAAATTGGTCGACTATTTTGAAAAAGTCACAACTAACTAGCATTTTTTTAAATTAAACAAATTTTGTGAGTTACTCACATCAGCGCTTGAATTGCCTATGTTTCAAAAAGAATTCGGTTTGTCGAATAACGTCATCACTCCGCATAATCATGGGGTGTGTATGCTCAACGACCAGAAAATCGGTCATCCCATCTAACCTGGCGTTTTCCACAGACACTTTACCATCATCAATCCCTGGAATAAGTAGCGACAAAATCAAGTTGATACTTTTGTTTCCCGTAATAATGCCAACTGGGTAATCAACTGGTTGCAGCTGATTGGGAAGACTATTTTTGTCAGTCCCCAGTTGCATACCTGCTGGACCATTAATGGCGTAAAACCCAGGCACATTCCGTAATTTATCTACCACTTCGCTGCCTTTGTTGGGAGGACTAAGCATAACGATATGGCCAAGATTTACCAACTGGTGTTGAGAGAGATAATACCGTATTAATATCCCTCCCATTGAATGACTAACAAAATGTATTTTTTTAGCCTTGTGTTCATCACAAGTTTGAACTGCATGAGATACGGTTTGATCTGCCAGTTTTTCGATCGGTAATTTTCTGGAGGAATAATCCCTGTTTACGACTCGATAACCCGCGCGTTTTAAATAATTTCCCATTTTAGATAAAGATGCACTGGATCTTGCCAAACCATGTAGCAAAACAACACATTCTGATTTAAGCTTTATTTGATGTTTTATAACATCACTAGCTAAGCTCTCAATGGGGCCAAAGAAACCAACAGTAAGCACCATGGCACTTACTGTTGTCTGGATTCGTTTAGCTTTAATATATCTCATTGAAATACGCCTATGACACGTTTTATTTAGCCATTCCATTTTGAAATCCCTTTGTACCATTGATTTACTCGCAGTTTGAATTTGTTATTTTTAGACTCCAGCGTCGAAGCGATAACAATAGATACAACACCAAACACCGCCATGCTTGCCCAATGGCTAAAATCAAATTGAGTTACTAAACCCGAAATTTGTTGGCCAAATCCACCAAGTAACATTACGCCACCACTAATAAAAATGATGCGGCTTTGTTTTTTTGATCCCATTAGAATCATAAACAAACCAAATAATATGGAAATCCACATGGATGCATTGCTAGCAAAATCAAACTGATTCCATAACACTGAAAGCGTAAAACCCAAAACCGACAAACTCTTAAATAGGTTTTCTTTATTCGGATTCCTGGCACCAATTTCATAAATTAAAACAGAGGAACCCAATGCACATAAGGGTAAGACAAAAACACTTAATAACATGGCATTGTCCAACAATGCCAAACCAACAGAAAACCCAAATGATAACGCCGGTAGTATTGAAATTAGGTCAATAGTGGTAGCCGTTTTTTTATTTTCTTTGAGTAGTATGGATATATGTCTCAAGACCATATAACCCGTAAGCGATATCGCCGCCAGGAGAAATAATTCTACGGAATAAAACCAAACACTGCGCCCGACGATGATCATCAGTGGTAATAACTGCAATGTTAAAGCAGATATGCCTTCAAAAGTTTTTGCAGAACTATGAACCTGATTCATTCTTTTACTGAATAGAATAAAACAAGCGAGCAACACTATAACCATAAAAGCAATGCTGTGTGGATCACGCACCGGAATTAACAATGCCATGTTTGTCGCTATGTACAACAAGGTGAGGTTTTTAGACATGCTTTTGGCCAATACACGAAACCCTAAAATTATGACAGGCAGTAATATGACTAGCGCAGAAAAAGTCACAAACAATGCTGTATTGAGACTTTCTAGTGACCAAGTCATGTAGACTGGAATCTCACCAGCTAAATCACTGGATGTTTGAGAATAAATAAACGATCCCAAAGTCGCAAAATTTGCGGGTATGGAGACCAAGGATAAAGCCAATAGTAACCTGGCGCCCTTACTTTCTTTTAACCAACGAGAACTCGCAATGCCAACCACAGCCAACAAAGCTGTGTGACCTAACATCAATCCATAGCGAAAGATATCATTACCATTTTCCCAGCCCTTAATCAGAAAACTATACATGGCAAAGATAACTGCACCAGCACCAATAACCCGTAATATTATTGGCAAATTTTTCATAAGATTCATTTGATATTTCGGCGAAACCGTATCAGTGTGATTTTCTTCCATCCAATTTTCTGGCGATGCACTCATGAGACATCTCCTTTTTTGCGTAGCTGAGCCAATTCTGCCTGAAGCTCGCTACGTTGCTCACTCGCAATGAAATCATCTTCCAAGCAATCTGATGCATTCAAAGAATCTGATGCCATTTCTATTCTTCCGATTTCTACCTCCCAACGATCAAACGAATGTTGTAAGTCATCCTTGGAGAAGTGAGTTAATGTTTCACAGGAATCGAGTACTTGGCTGGTGGATTCTCTTGCTCGCATTATTTTATGCTTTTGTTTCAATTCAGCAATTTGTTGCTCACCAGCCTGAACATCACGCGCCAATTTTTCCGTTGTACGATCATATTCCTTCAACAATTGTGATAACTTTTTTTTCGCTTGCTCAGAAGCATTAGCTCGTTTTACACATTGCAGTGCCTTTTCTTCATCTTCCTCAGCACACGATAATGCACGCGTTCGCCAACGTTCAGTTTGTGTTTGGTGTTCTTGAATTTGCTTTGTTATCGAACGTTGCTCATCATGGACGTGGCGCAAACGTATTTTTGCTTCCGATAACTTTTTCTGCATTTCAGTGAGTGTTGCTTGAATTACTGCGTCATGATTTTCAATTTCACTCACCACCTGATCCAGGCGGGAGCTTAGGGTATGTGTGATTCGTTTGAAGAGTGACATGTTTCGCCTCCAATTGGGTTTAGGTTGTTTGTATCCGTTGATGACTGAAACGGAACGCAGACAATACTGAGGCAGCAATTAAGAAAAATAAACTATTTTTCGATATGTATACAATTAATAACTATTGAGTATAATATTAATATACTTTTTAACAGGCGCTCTGGGAGCAAACAACATGGCACAAACTGCAGAACTCATTAAAACACTCAAAAAGGCCTTAAAGTCCCATCATATTACTTATGCCGAAGTTGCCCGTCGTTTAGACATGAGCGAAGCAAATGTTAAACGCTTATTTGTATCCAAGCGATTCACACTTGAACGTCTAGAAGATGTTTGTGAATTAATGCAAATGGATTTATCTGATCTCTTTCAACTCTACCAAGAAAATCGTCAGCGCATTAGTCAGCTCACATTGGAACAAGAAAAAGAACTGGTTAATGATGAAAAATTATTATTGGTGGCCGTAAGCGTTCGTAATCATTTAACGTTTGAAGAAATCATCAATAACTATCAAATATCAGAAACAGAATGCATTCGATGTTTAGCAAAATTGGATAAATTAATGATTATAGATTTATTGCCAAACAATCGAATAAAACTCCGTATCGACGAGGATTTTCATTGGATTCTACATGGTCCAATTGAAGATTTTTTTCACAAGAAAATTCAAAAACAATTTCTAAAATCAAATTTTCGTGGAGAACTTGAACACCGACGTTTTCAATTTGGATTACTGGGTGACTCATCAACACGCGTATTACTGAAAAAAATGCATAACTTATCAAAAGAATTCGCTGAATTGCATCGACAGGATGCCCAACTGCCCCTAAATAAGCGTCATAACATTGGATTTATGATGGCCATGCGGCCATGGGAGTTGGAGACATTCCAACCAATGCTCCGGCGAAACAAGCAATAAAGTATAGTAATAGTAACCTTTTTGTCTATTTTAATGCTACTTATCACTAATTAGTTTATTTATCCACTTCCTTCGACGATCATACAAAAAACGGCAATCGCAACACTTGATCATTACGAGGAAACAAACATGTTTAAACTTATCCTACGTTGGACTCTTAGCAAGCTTTACCAAATAGAAATTAACGGAAAAGAACATTTAAATCAATTTACTCCGCGCACCATGGTGGTAGCAAATCACACCTCGTTTCTTGATGCCATTTTGTTATATGCTTTTTTACCTGTACCCGCCACCTTTGCAATTAACACGTTTGTCGCAAACAGTTGGGTAGGACGTTTCGCAAGCCGCTTTGGAAAATTATTTCCCCTTGATCCAAGCAATCCATTATCAATTCGTGCGCTCATTCGACAACTGCAAAAAGGTAGCTGCGTTGTTATTTTCCCGGAAGGACGGATCACCGAAACGGGTGCTTTAATGAAAGTGTATCCTGGGCCAGGACTAGTCGCAGATCGCGCGCAAGCGAGCATCTTACCAGTCCGTATTGATGGCGCTCAATATACACCATTTTCTCGGCTGCGAGGCCGTGTACGCCTACGTCGATTTCCTAAAATCACACTCCATATTCAGGCACCCCGTTGTCTCAGTATTTCACCAGAGTACCGAGGTCGAAAACGTCGAGAACATGCTGGTCAACTGCTTTCTGATCTAATGACAGACATGATATATAACACGGCAAACCAAGAACAATCATTGGTTGAACGTTTACTAACTGCACGACGGATTCACGGTGGTAGACACATCATTGCCAATGACATCAATCGAAAACCGATGAGTTATAACAGTTTAATTACACGCTCTCTCATTCTCGGTAAACAACTTACTCAACTCACCAAAGGAGAAAATACTGTTGGAGTCCTTTTACCAAACACACTTGCTACCGTAGCAACATTTTGGGGACTTCAACTCCACGGCAAAGTACCGGCCATGCTGAATTACACCGCAGGCTCTCTGGGATTAAGAAATACTTGTGAAACTGCTCAGTTAAAAACAATCATAAGCTCTCGTCGGTTCATACAACAGGCAAAACTCGGTGATATGATCAATGACATTGAAGGTTACGTCCAAATCCTCTTTTTAGAAGACATCGCAGAAAGCATTAATTGGCGACATAAATTGATCGGTTTTCTTCAAAGTAAATCGGATTCCATTTTGAAAAGTTTCTCATCACACAGCGCAGAACAAACAGCCGTCGTTCTCTTTACCTCAGGGTCAGAAGGAACTCCGAAAGGCGTTGTACTTTCTCATCGTAATTTGTTATCCAACATTCAGCAATTGAGTTCCAGAATTGATTTTAGTGCGCAAGACAGAGCGCTTAATGCTTTGCCATTGTTTCATTCATTTGGTTTGACCGCCGGTATGATATTACCCATTACCTCCGGCGTAAAAACATTTTTCTACCCGTCTCCTTTACATTATCGCGTGGTACCAGAAATTGCCTACGAAACAAATGCAACACTCATCTTTGGGACCAATACCTTCCTAGCCGGTTATGCACGATTTGCCAATAGTTATGACTTTTACAAGTTACGTTATGTGTTCGCAGGCGCGGAGAAGTTGCAAGATGAAGTTCGTCAAACTTGGCAAGATAAATTCGGGGTCCGCATATTTGAAGGTTATGGTGCAACAGAAGCCAGTCCTGTCATTGCAGGCAACTCTCCTATGGCTAATCGATCCGGTACGGTGGGCCAGTTAATGCCGGGTATGGAGTATCAATTATTGGATGTGCCAGGATTAACTGAAGGAAAACGCCTGGTCGTTCGTGGACCAAATATCATGCAAGGTTATTTACTCAATGACAATCCTGGCGTGTTAGTGCCACCTTCGCACAATAATCAACTGGGATGGTACGATACCGGGGATATTGTCACATTCGATGACGAAGGTTTTATAAAAATCTGTGGCCGGGCAAAACGGTTTGCAAAAATCGCTGGCGAAATGGTTTCGTTGTCATCTATTGAGTCCCTGGCAAGTAAAATATGGCCAAATGCTTTACATGCAGCGATAGCAATACCTGATTCACGCAAAGGTGAACAAGTTGTTTTATTAACGACATCAGAAAATACCGACCGATCTGCGTTTATTGGTGAAGCGAAAAACGCCGGTATTTCTGACATAAGCGTGCCCAGAAAAATCATGGCAATCGAGAAAATGCCAGTGTTAGGAACGGGCAAAATTGATTATGTTTCTGTATCCAAATTGGTGGCGGCGTAATCATGAATAGACAATTACTCTCTGTTATTTCAACACAATTTTTAACAGCTTTCGCTGACAACGCCGTTCTATTTACAGCCATTACACTTGTAATGAATCAAACAGACGTTGGTAGTTGGTATATCCCAGCACTACAAGCATCATTCTTAGTTGCATTTGTATTTTTAGCACCATGGGTAGGACGATACGCTGATAACAAAGCAAAACCCAGTGTCCTTTTTAACGCAAATCTGATTAAAGCCTTTGGTGGAATTTTACTGGTTTTTCAAATCGAACCATTAATCTCATACGCCGTCATCGGTTTGGGTGCTGCGATGTATAGCCCGGCAAAATACGGTATTTTGCCAGAACTTGTTGACGAGAAAACCTTGGTTAAAGCCAATGGCTGGATCGAAGGTTCAACCATTCTCGCAATTCTAAGCGGTACCCTTGTAGGAGCCATAATATCGGAATACTCTATTAACCTATCACTTTTCATCATTATCAGCCTGTACTTATTATCTTCACTCATTGCATTGAACATCCGCCACACATACATTGCATGCTCAGAAAAGAAAAACCCATTGACAAGTTTTTTTGCTCAAACCAAAGGTTTACTCGCAACCCCCAGAGCACGTTTCTCTACGCTGGCAGTAAGTCTTTTTTGGGCTGCTGCCACAGTTTTACGTGTGTTACTAGTAGCATGGGCACCTGCTGTTTTATTTATTGATGCCACGACTGATATAGCCATGTTAACGTTATTCGTCGCGGTTGGCATTGCCATTGGCGCCTTTCTTGTTCCTTACCTAATTCCCATGGCCTATCTACGCCGATCTCGCATAGCGGCTTACGCCATGGGATTTGTCATCATTGTACTCGCAACAATCGATAACATTTGGCTAGCACGTTCGGCCTTACTATTAGCTGGTATATGTGGTGGCCTATTTGTAGTCCCTATAAACGCAGCTTTACAAGAAATTGGCCACAAAACCATTGGCAGTGGCGGTGCGGTTGCCATTCAAAATTTTTTCGAAAATTTCACCATGTTACTCGCATCTGGCGCTTACGCTATGATTGCCGGTTATGGCGTAGATCCTGTCACTACTATGATATGGCTTGGCCTTTTTGTCGTCGTTGCAACTTGCCTTGTCTCCTGGCATTTACCTCGTGATACGGGCGAGTTAACTGATACGCCATCAACCACATCACGATCCTAGTTCTTTTAACCGAGGAGTGTTATCACTCTTCATGCTCTTTGACAATTTTAAAACAAAGGAATACACATGAAATATATTGCGAGTTTAATTTTAGCCAGTCAACTTATAGTGGGCTGCGTATCCACTGGAGATCTGGCCAAGAGTCTCCGGTATGCTAATAATAATCCCGTAGGTGTGGAAAACATCCGATTCCACGAATTGAATAATATGAATCGTGGAACAACCTGTACCTGGAATTTTTTGTATTTTTTACCTTTGTATGGCGACGGCTCTATTATTACTGCCGCAGATGCCGGCTCCATTAATAGTGTTCAGCTTATTGGTGAGACAGGTAAATGGTATTTTCCATTTAGCCAAAATTGCACGGTGGTTTTTGGTGACAGTAAAATGTATCAACGACTCTGATTATATAGGCTTGTTGTCTGGGTGGTAGCTGTTCAGTATTCGAATTTCAAATAGTCACTCAGACAACAAGCCAGGAACTCCATGAACATTTTGATGTTATACTTGATAGTATAAATATTAAAAATTTCTTTGGAGGTTGCATGTCTTCTGCTGTTAGATTTTTAACTTCATTCCCTACTCTTTTACTTTGTTTTTTTCTCGTGGCTTGCGGTTCAGGGGCTAAAAAAGATGAAGAGAAGGTCCAAACATTGGGACCCGCTGGTGGAACTTACACCAGCGATGACAGCGTAATTTCACTCGTGATACCTGCAAATGCATTAACTTCTGACATTACTTTTAGTGCCAGTAAAATCACAAATCATCCAAGTGGTGTTGTGGATAACACGGTATACGACATTAAACCCGACAACCTCAGTTTTTTAACAGCAACTGATTTAACCATTAACTACGAAGAAACTGCACTGCCTGCAGGTGTAAATGAAGCAGATTTATTGCTAGTCAAACTGATCGCAAATCAATGGATAGAAGTTGCAACTTACAGTGTAGACACCTCATCAAATCAAGTTACCGGAAAATTACATAGCTTAAGCACGTATGCCATTGGCATTCCCGGTACAGATAATTTGACAGGTACCGAAATTGGAACTGATGGTGGTCCTGTCGCATCTGATGATGGCTTGGCAAACCTAACAATTCCCCAAGGAGCACTGGACGAAACAAAATCTATCACTGTAAACCCAATAACAGACCACCCCTCTGGAATTATTGCCGATACCGCTTTCAATTTTGGACCTGATGGTTTGTCTTTCAATACACCTGTAGACATTTCCATCGAATATGACGAACAAAACTTACCTCAAGATGTTAACGAAACTGACTTATGGTTAGCAGAACTCAGTGAGGGGCAATGGTTTAAAGTTCCGGGTTCAACTGTGGATACCGATAATAATCTCGTTACTGGGCAACTCAATGGATTTAGCACATACGGAATAGGTTATGGAAACGACCTTGCTGAAATTGATCAAGAAGCTTATGTCGTCGATACGCCGGAATCTGGAAGTACTAATCAATTTGATAATATTGCTGACGCAATAAATTATTTAAACACGACTTTGGTTGAAGACGAAACCGGTAAACTGGTTTTCAAAACGGATCGTGCATTACTCATCAGTACCTTAAATTTAGAACGTGCCATTGTATTTGAATCTGAGGATGGATATAACGCAACACTTATCGGTCCAGGTACGTCCCCCATTATAATTAGCAGCGCAGGTTCTTTAGGCCTATCTGGGTTATCGATCACTAATTCCGGTGGTATGCAACTCAACACCTTTGGCAACCTGGAATTGAACAATAATAACTTACCCGCCACTACCATAAATCTCGGCGGCTCCGGAAACAACAAACCACTGGCTCATCGAAAATTATCATCCCGACAACATGGGGTTTTTGGGGACTTTTGGGGCATATCAAATAATGCGTTTGTCGGGCCGTTACGATTTTTCGCAGGAACAGGTTTCAAAGGTGAACTGGATTTAAATAATAATTCTACTCCACTGATCAAACTTGATGGTTTTGCACTGGCATCCACGGTGATGAAAGCAGGCACAAATATTACTGATGATATTTTTTTTAATCTTACTATGGGTCAACAAGCATTCCTAAAAGTGAGTAATCATCCAGATTTAAAAAGCCTAAATATGGATTTAAATTTATTAGAGCAAACAAAAGTAGAAAATGTTTTTAATACAATTGTTAATCTTCAAGTTGATTTTGATGGCACTGGTTATTTTAAAGCATTTGCTAAAGCCAATAATGTGGGCACTGCATATATTGGTATCGGTACAGGTACTGAAGCAGAATACACCATTGAAGACAGTAATTATGAAGATGTCCAAACCGTAATTCATAAAGGAGAGATTGACTGGATCAATAATGGCCTAGTGGTCAAAAATAAACTGGAGTTAGAATCCAAAGATCAGTCAATTCTCAATCTATATATGGGTGCAGGCGTTGATATTAAGGGTCTGCTAGAGTTTATATTAAAAGGTGATTTTAAGTATACCGTCGCAGAGGATGTAAGACTGGGTGGTTTCGCGACCATATTGGCTTCCGGAAAAATCTCTGATATTCGTGGTGGTGGCTTTCGCGTTGAAACTGGCTTAACCATAGATGTCCACGGCGTTACCGGCTCGGTTTTTACCAGTTTTGTTGAGGGCGATCAATTTAGTGGAATCATCGATTACGTTGAACCAAACGCAGCGCAACAAATGTTTAGCATGGACAAAGCCGATTTACGGGCAGGATTTAAACTGAGCATTAATCATGACTTGCTTGGTGGGGGTGACAAACCACAAATCCCCTCTTCAATTCACGATTCAAAATCTCGCGCATTGGAATCAGAAGGCATCATTATCAAAAATGTGACTTTTACTAATCCTGACTTTGGATCACCCGGTATTGGTATCGGAAATATTGATGAGGACATCACCATAGAAAGTTGCACATTTAGCGGAAGTGATACCTTTGCTATTAACATTGGTGTTGTAAATGGAACGGTTAAAATAAAAGACAATATAATTAATGATGCTGGAATCAACCTAACAGACGTTCACGGCACATTAAGCATAACTGACAATCAGATCGACGCACCACAATCTGTCGGTGGCATCATGACAACGCTTACCAGCGAAGTTGATGTGAGCAAGAATTCAATTACGGCGCTTAACGCATTAAACGCACCGGCTGACAGCATAATTAATGCTGACAACAATACGCTCAACGGCAATATAATCATTGGGGGTGGTGAGTTCTTACCCTCCAGAATGCGACTTACCAATAATGAGTTTAGTTCGACTTCAGCGATAGTGGATGCCACTGCAAGAGCGGGTGGATTATACAACGATCCGATTGGTGATAGTGGCAACTCCGGACTCAACCCAGAATTAATAGAGACTCTAATTGATTGGAACGAGCCTCATCCATGCGCTGATTATCCGCCGGAAAGAAATAAATTTATCGACCAAGAACAAACGGAATGCCATACCGAAGGAATAAGTCCACCTTGATTAATTGTTGAAAAGCATTAAATAAATTTAAGTTAAAGAAGAGTGAAATGAAAAATTATTAATGTTAATCATCGCATTGACATTCACTTTCAATATTACAGCAGCAGAACGAGAATACTTATTATATGTAACCCTTTTGAGAAATCCTTCGAATAATTCCAATCGTGTTTTTCCCGATCTGCGGCGTATAATTTATTGTTACCAAGTCATTTACCGTTTCAATGACGATGATTCCGAAATTTTTAAGATAATTTTAAATCATCCTTTGTCTGGGGATTAATTATTGGAAACAACACCTCAAATGTTGATCCTTCTCCTACAGTACTTTCAACAAATAACGCTCCCTTGTGAGATAAAACTATACCTAATACCGCTGACAAGCCAAGGCCGCGCCCAATAAATTTTGTTGTGAAAAAAGGCTCAAATATGCGATTTAAAATTTCGTGTTCCATTCCTATCCCATTGTCCGATACTTTAACGTATACGTAGTCTCCTGCAGATAGCGGGATATTAATCTGGCTTTTTTCCAAACGTTCCGCACTACAAAACGTCTGTCCAGTTGAAATACAAATTACACCATCATTATTGTCTAATGCTTCTGACGCATTTTTAATAAAATTAGCAATAATTTGTAGAAGTTGTGATTGATCGCCCAAAATTGCGGGAAGACTAGGGTCCAAAACAAATTCAATATGATGCGCTTTTGACACATTTGATTCTAACAAATCTTTGTTTTGCTCAACAATTTCGGATAAAAATATTTCAGCTGTTACTCCTTGAATTTTTCCCGCATATGCCAGTAATTGGGTGCATAAACTCGCGGCATGTTTGCTAGCATTCGTAATATTTTCAAGATTTTTAATCGCATTAGAATTTGAAGGTAATTCATTGATGGTTAATTCTGCATACCCCATTATTGTCATTAGAATATTATTAAAATCATGAGCAAAACCACCAGCAAGCACACCTAGACTTTCCAAATATTCAGTTTGCTGAAGTTTTTTAGCCAGGAGTCGCTTTTCCTCTTCCTTACTCTTACGTAGGGAAATATCTAAAAATGTTCCAATAAATTTTAGGACTGAGCCGTTTTCTCCTCGATCAAATGCTATGTCCCTAGATAAACACCATATCCAGTTACCACTCTTAGTTTTGAATCGGTATTCAATTTCTATTGCTTCGTTTGCTCTCGACTCAATAACTTCCTGCATATGGGACAAAACCTGCATCCGTTCTTCTGGATGAAATAACTCAGAAAATTGATCGGACGTCATTGCATTGAGCTCACCCAAACTCCAGCCAGTTATCTTTGTATACTGCGAATTAATAAATTCATTATGTCCAGAGGTCACATCATAGATATAAATACCACACAGTGAACTTGCCAATATCTTATCAAAAAATAGTTGGCGCTCATTTGCCAATTCCGTCGCTTTCTCTGATTCTATCAAAAGTGCTCTCGCGGCCTTTAAGTCGCGTAGCAAAAGATCTATATCTTTGGCGTTATAATTCATAAAGTTTTATACGGCTACTTTGGTTTAGGGTTACGAGAAAAAATCAACACTATTTTCAAAATTACGACTTAGGATTATCAACCACATCAATTGAATCCTACACCATCACGGAACATACTAACTTTAAATATATTGAATGAATAGCTTGCCGTATGAATTTATTATAAGATAATTGAAGTTTCGTAGCGGAAAAATTGGATTAATTAAAATAAGCAAGACGTAGAAAAACTTCCGTGATTTTCCAAATTCCAGATGGTATAAGACGAAAGACTAATAATTAACCCCTCTAATTAGCCTTTAATATATTCGCTCTAGCGATTAGCAATCTCTATTTTTTTAGTTTCTACCTCCTCTGTTTTCTTACGAGGAATCGTCAATGTTAATAAACCTTTATCCATATTTGCACTAATTTCATCGATATCACCGTCATCAGGGACAGACAAAATTCGTTCAAACTCTCCATATTGTCTTTCTATTCGATAATAGTGTTTATCTTTTTCTTCCTGCTCCTGTTTTTTGTTCCCTTTTATCACCAGAACTCGATTCTTCAACTCGATTGATATATCTTTTTTTTCAAGGCCTGGCGCTTCAAGCGTTATTGTGTATTGCTTTTCATCACTACCGATATTTAAACTCGCATGAAAGGCAGGTGATAACTCACCTCTCAAACGTTGATTCCATGCCCTTGAATGAAAAATTGATGGCGAGTTAAAGTCCATGAGTGCACTATTAAATATTCGATCAATTTCATTGTGAATCTGACTAATGGAGTTTAGCTGATGCTGGGAATGAACAGAATCGTCACGATTAATAGGTATGATATTTTTATGCTCGTGATGATTATTTTCATGTTTGAACCAGTTCCAAGGATTTAGTTTATAAAAGTCCATTGACTCTCTCCGAAGTTTAAATTTAATTTGCCAAAATGGCTTGCTTCAAATGAAAATCTCGTAATAATAATTTATTGTGGAAAAAATCAATCAACCAAGTTCTCAATTGCATATTGGAGCGGGAGGGAATCCATGCTTGGTTGATTGATGATAAAACCAGTGCTAGCAACAACGAGCATTATTTGTTGCCTGCTCTTCTAAATTACATATAAACTACTCCTAATGTCGATGCCCCATAGCGTTGCACAAATTCTTTATATAAGGAGAAGGCACACAACTGCGTTGTTAAATCCGGCACTTGCTAAGCTAAAAATTTAAACCAATCCATCCATATGGTACCCGGTAAAATTTTTTTAATCCTTCCCAAATCTACACAAAATTGTACGGAATAAAATCTCCATCGAATATCAGTAGTATTACCGAGAACAGTGACTTAATAGTTGAGGAAAACGCACTGAAACTGATATCTAATGAAGTAGAAAATAAAACAACCAATCAAAAGGCAATTCTGCAATTTTCACAGCTCTCGCATTATGAAAAATAGCAAAACTGAAAAACAACCACTGACGATTAATTCGGCAAAAACGCTCAACAGTTTATAGCAATAATCTAACTGATATTTAACGGTGGCTGAACAATTTAACCTCACGGACAATTTTCGAGCACCTGCTACATATTTCTGATTTACCATAAGATTAAATCTGAAGTAACTAAATCATATTACTAAATATAGTATAAAATCCTATTACCAAATTATGATCAAATTTGCACTTAAAAACGCCTAGGGAAACTAACATTGGCTGAAAACATAAAACAAAATAACGCTATTGCATTTCCGGTTGTTGCGATAGGAGGCTCTGCTGGCGGATTTGAAGCATGCAATGAGTTGATAAAAAATTTACCACTCAAAACAGGCATGGCATTTGTTGTAGTGCAACACTTGCACCCCTCATATGATAGCGCATTATCCGAGCTTTATAGCCGGTCAACATCAATGTCGGTCCTTGAAATTCAGGATGGCATGTCGATAGAATCCGACCACATTTATGTCATTCCACCAAATAAAGAACTTGTCATAACCTCTGAAAAATTACATCTTTCCTCCAGAGACGAAAAGCCACCTCACTTGCCGATCGACCGATTCATGAAATCGTTAGCAAAAGAATTGGGTTCAAATGCAATTGGTGTTATTTTGTCTGGCACCGCATCTGATGGTGTATTAGGATTAGAAAGCATTAAAGCAGCAGGTGGAATAACGTTTTGTCAGGACGAAGAATCAGCTAAATATAATGGTATGCCGCATAGTGCTATTTCCGCTGGCTGTGTTGATTTTGTATTGCCGCCTAAAAAAATCGCGCAGGAACTATCATATCTCGCGCACCACCCTTACATCCCCATAAACCGGAATGAAAAAGTTCAAACCAACAATAATACCGTCTCTTTCACCAAAGAAGAGTTAAGCAAACTGTTTTTCCTATTGCGAAATGTTACAGGTATCGATTTTTCATATTACAAAATATCCACCTTGCAACGCAGAATTACTCGTCGCATGGTCTTAAAAAAAATTAATTCCATGAAAGAATACATAGATTACTTGAATTCCAATCATGATGAAATTGATGCACTTTACCAAGATATTTTAATCAATGTTACTGAGTTCTTCCGTGAACCAGAATCTTTCAATACGTTAAAATCAGAAATATTTCCTCAAATTATTAGCAAAGATAGAAGTCTTGAGCCAATTCGCGTATGGATCCCGGGATGCTCAACAGGTGAAGAAGCCTATTCAGTGGCAATAACTTTGTTAGAATACCTTGAAGATAAAGTACCGCAAAACATTCAAATTTTTGCAACAGATATTGATGATCAGGCAATCGAAAAGGCGCGTGCCGGCATATACCCATTGAGCATTAGCCAGTCAGTGTCAAAAACTCGCTTATCTCACTTTTTTACCGAACTGGATGATTGCTATCAAATTAAAAAAAGCATTCGAGAATTGTGTATATTCGCCAAACAAAATGTATTTAAAGACCCTCCATTTTCAAATATTGATTTAATTAGCTGCCGCAATTTGCTCATTTACTTGGTTCCCGCATTGCAAAAAAGGATACTTTCCATATTTCACTATGCATTACGTCCACAGGGTATTTTATCACTCGGGAATGCAGAGACGATTGGAGAGTACACACAAATGTATGAAACAATCGATCAAAAACACAAGTTTTATCGCAAGAAAACGGTTTCCGCTCCAATTCAATTTGAGTTTTCAAATCCTCCGTTAGCGATAGATAGTAAAAAGCCTGAATATAAGGAGAGCAGAATAATTAATTCAAGCGATATCGAATCACAACAAATGGCCGACCGCATGATCATGAAAAAGTATGCGCCCGCAGCTGTGCTAGTCAATCAACAACTGCAAGTATTACAATTTCGAGGTCATACCGGTAGATACCTTGAACCTACGCCAGGCGAAGCCAGTTTGGATATTTTAAAATTAGTGCGTGATGGGCTCAACATGTATGTCCAAAACTTATTAATAAAATCGATGGATGAACATACCTACGCTCGAAAAGATCATATACTGTACATGGACGATGGCCAAGAAAAAAGTGTTGATATTGAAATCACCCCAATTCAACTCTCAAATCAACTAGAATATAGCTATTTAATTGTTTTTGAAGATTCGGATTTATTATCCAAGCAAGAAGCTGATGAAACTGAGGATAAAATCTTAGAAACAGATGAGGATAAAAAATTTCTCGCCTTAAAACAGGAACTCGGTGCCACAAAAGAATACTTGCAATCAGTTATCGAACAAAAAGAAATTGGCAACGAAGAGTTGCGCTCCGCGAACGAAGAAATTCAATCAAGTAATGAAGAACTCCAAAGTATTAACGAAGAGCTTGAAACTGCCAAAGAAGAATTGCAATCGAGCAATGAAGAACTTGCAACAGTTAACGAAGAACTAGAAGCCCGAAATGTACAATTAGCACAACTAAACGATGACCATCAAAATATCGTTAATAGCCTCAATATTGCATTTATCACCGTTGACAATCAATTGCGCATTCGTAACTTTACACCCAAAACAACTGACCTCATGAACATCATCAGTACTGACATAGGTCGACCATTCAACGATATAAAACTAAAAGTTAAGTTTCCAGATTTGGAAAATATTATCAATAAATGCATTGAAGATGTGTCTGTGCGACAACTCGAATTTCAAGATGATTACAACCACTGGTACTCCATGCGCATTCGCCCATACCGCACAAGCGATAATAGAATTGATGGCGCTGTCGTCGCATTTTTAGATGTTAATGAAATTAAGGCAAGCTTAGATAAAGTTTCTTCAGAGCTGGATTATGTGCAATCCGTCATTTCAGCAATTCGCCACCCCATGCTAGTGCTGGATAAAAATTTACGTGTTGTCTCTGCTAGTAACGCTTATTATGATACATTTAAAGTGAATGCAAAGGACACCGTTGGCAATTTATTGTATCACTTGGGAAATGGGGAATGGGCAATTCCAAAGCTAAGAACAAAACTGGAAAACGTGATTAATAATCGGGATTCATTTGACGGCTATTCTGTCGAACACGTTTTCGAAAACATTGGAAATACCCATGTTCTACTATCCGGCCGCCAAGTTAATCTGGCAAAACCAGAAAGTAACTATGCATTAATGCAAATTGAACTAGTAACAAAAAACCATAAAGAATGAGTGTAGGTGTTATTTATGAGTGACCTGACAAAACTCGACAAAGTCACCCTAAATGAAAAATTGAACACGTTTGTGGATTCTATCAAAGATAATGGCAACATCAATGATAGCGAAAAGCTGCAACTATTATTAGATAACCTGGAATTACATCAAATTGAATTAGAATTAAAAAACCGCCAACTTCGAGAATCCCAAGTTGACCTGGAGCGAACACGTGATAAATATGCCAATCTATATGACTTTTCCCCAATAGGCTATATTAGCTTTGACCAAAAGGGCTGCATCAAAGAAATTAATCTGGCCGCGTGCGAGTTACTAGGCAATCAGCGATGGTCATTACTCGATAAACCATTTAGTGTATTTCTCTCATTAGAAGACAGTCAAATCTTTTTCAAACACATTAAATTAACTTTTTCTGAAACTAAGAAAGTTACCCATCACTTAACATTAAAATCCAAATTGGGTCTGGTACGCCATATCCAACTAGATAGCATTAATAGATCATCAATCCACAACACATCAAACATTCAAACAGCCATCATTGACAATACGGAAAGAGTCATTGCCGAACAAGCCAAACTCTCTACTGAAAATCAGCTACGCAGCATACTAGAATCCTTGCCGGTATTGGTCGCTCACTTTGACACTAATTTTCATTATTTATATACAAACAAAGCTTATAATTCAGTATTTAATCTCAATAATCAATCGCATATAAATAAAAATATGCTTGATGTCATTTACCCAACGATTTACAAAACCCTCATACCCTTCGCAAATATTGCCAAAACGGGGGAAGAGGTTATTTTTGAAACTGCGATCAATATCTCAGGCCAAAACACCTTTTTTCATATAAGCATGTTGCCCCAATTATCCAAAAATCACGATGTTGATAGAATTATTATGATAATGATGGACATATCTGCTTATAAACAAAAGGAATATGATGTTAAAACCCATCTTTCAAACGTAGCGCATGAAGACAGAATTAATTTAATTGGGCAGATGACGTCTGAAATCGCTCATGAAATAAATCAACCATTATCTGCTATTGCAAATTATTCTGTCGCTGGTTTACAAATGCAAAAAAGTGATAATTTGAATACCGCAGAAATTGTCGATATATTGTCAGAAATTGACCACCAGGTTCATCGTGCAAGTAATATAATTAATCACTTAAAAAAATTTAGCGCCAAGCGCGACTTGCAACGTGCAAATAATAATATAAACAACTTAGTTCTAGACGTATTGAGCCTAATGAATGTCGATGACCCCAAGTTCAACACAAAAATGATTACCGAACTGGATGATAGTATACCCCCTATCTATATAGATGGGATTTTAGTTGAACAAGTACTTATAAATATAATTAGAAACGCAATCGAAGCACAATGTGAAATATCCGATTCAAAATCAACTATACTTATAAGTACAAAATTGCAAGATAATAATGTTGTTATCATCATTGCTGATAATGGACCAGGCCTATCAAGAGAAATGTTAGATACTATTTTTACGCCATTTTATAGTACCAAAAGCGCTGGCGTCGGACTTGGGCTATCCATATGTCGTTCGATAATAGATTCTCATAATGGAAAACTATGGGCGACAAATAATACCCAGCGAGGCACAACGTTTTTTATTGAATTGCCTCTACTTAACGAATCATAGTATTAATTTAGATATGCAAGACACTGCCACAATACACATTGTTGATGATGACGAAGCCATGCGAAAATCCTTAAGCATGCTTATGAAATCAATTGATTATGATGTAAAAAGTTATCAATCCGCAGAGCAATTTTTAGATGAGTTTACACCATCCGAACGTTGTTGTATTTTGCTCGATGTAAGAATGCCTGGCTTGAGTGGCCCCATGCTCCAAGAAATTCTTCCCGAAAAAAACATTAGTGCGCCTGTGATAATGATGACTGGTTATGGCGACATACCCACAGCAGTAAGCTGTATGAAGGCTGGTGCGATAGATTTTGTTGAAAAGCCTTTCGACCATGAAGTTCTAATTAAAACGATTGGCAAGTGTGTAGATATGAGCACATCACCTAAATTAACAACAAAAAAAGCAGAATCTCAACAAAAATTATCACAATTGACCAAGCGGGAACGCGAGATTTTTGATCTTTTGGTTGAAGGCTTAATCAATAAAACGATCGCCAATAAATTGAATCTTAGCATTCGAACTGTAGAAGCACATCGTGCGAATATTATGGAAAAATTAAAAACCAAGTCACTGTCTGATTTAGTAAAATTTAGTATTTATGCCCAATTGTCTTAACCCTACACTCCTATTCTTCGAAAAACAGCAACTTATTGCCATATTCATCACCGTACTGAATTAATCAATCTTACAGTTTACCGCTCTATTCTTGAGTATTTTCCTCAGTTTTAAATCCAAATATGTTCACTCGGTACGCTCAAATACTATCTTCAATTAAATTAGTATAAATACGAATTATCTCTTCCTATGATTTATTTTAAAATAAGTGCTTAAAATTTAACTACGCAATGTGAATTCTACCGCATGAAAAAACGGCTAACAAAACGATATGAATCTGAATTCGATGTAGTGCTACTTCAAAACGATTCTCCAATTTCAGTTTGTCGAACAATTAATATTTGTCGCGATGGCGTATTCATTAAAAATAGTTTTCCCACCTTTGTCACCCCAGAAAACCTAAAAATCGGATTTAAATATCCAGTTGATGGCAAAACGGAAATGTATAAACTGCCGGTTACAATTATTCATCGCTCAAATGATGGTCTTGGACTTCAATTTGACACAGACTTAGACGAGTACGACAAAATAGTTCATAGCATGCTCGGTTACGTGAGCCACAGTCATCAAAAACAGGTCTTCAGTTATCAATTAGACGCGTCGTAACAAAGCGCATTGTACCGAAGATAAGTAATACGCGTGTTGTTCTACGGATAAATTACTCCCTAGTGTTGTCACAAATATTATATTTTATAACTCACCAGCTGGAGGATAAAATGGATCATCGTCAAAAACCAAGAGTTGATAATGTTAAAAAAGTTAGCATTTTCAAGAACGACATGCTGGACTCTAATACGTATGCTATTAATTACTCAGACCAAGGAATGTATGTGGTCACAGATGGCTTTTATTTTCCCAAAGATAGCTCAATCGAAATAACATTTACCGACGAATACAATTTAAAACATCACCATTCTGGAAGAATTGTACACCGTGATCTATACGGCATTGGCATAGAGTTTGACAATATTCAAAAAAAGGCCTGCTGAATAAGCATGAGTTACTAAAAAAACAGTAGATTATAAATTCTAAAAACCGTCCTTTTCCTCTAAACTGATACACTATAATTATAAACTGACGCCTGACCTTAAGCGGGTAATTTTTCTGGAGCATCGATCGCATAACCTTGTGCATAGTCGATATTGATATCTTTTAACTCTTCTATAACATCCTCGTCTTCCACCCATTCAGCAATTGTAAGAACACCAATAGTCCGAGCAATATTAGAAACAGACTCAACTATGGCACGGTTCATGGGTTCTGACTTTATTCCATTAATAAATTGACCATCAAGCTTAATGAAATCTATGGGCAAACTTTGTAAATACGAATAAGAACACAAACCCGTGCCAAAATCGTCGAGCGCAAAATGCAATCCGATCGTTCTCAATTTACTGATAAATTCCAATGCTTGAGAAAAGTTACTAATAGCCGCTGTCTCAGTAATTTCAAAGCAAATCATCTTAGGTGATATTTGATATTGAGCAAGCATATCAGTGACAAACTGTTTAAAATCTTTATCATTAAAGGATAAGCCAGAAATATTTATAAAATAAATACTATGCGCTTTATTGTTTTCGCGAGAAGAATTCCCAATTTTTTGTAGGTATTGAAAAGTATTTTGTATAACCCAACGATCGAGTGTTGGCATAAGATTGTAACGTTCGGCTGCATTTATAAAGGATCCTGGCAACAATAACTCACCGTCTTTATTGCGCATCCTGACCAAAATTTCATGAAAAGTTTCTGGACTTAGGTTTTTATTAATGGGTTTAATTGTTTGACAATACAACTCGAAACTATTTTTTTGCAAAGCCCAGGTCAATTCGGAAATCCATTTCATTTCACCCTGGCGCTTGATAACCTCTTCATCACCTTCCTTGTAGATGTGTAGACGATTACGTCCCAGTTCCTTTGCAATATAACACGCCGCATCAGCCTCACGCAGCAAATCCTTTACACTAATACAGTCTTTGTTAATGGACGTAATACCAATACTGACACTGACGCGAAATACATTATCTTGCCATGCAAAACGAAAAGCGTTTGCAACTTCCAATAAAGTTATTGCTATCATTGTTGTTTTATCCATAGGACAATCAAGCAACAAGATTCCAAACTCATCCCCGCCTAGGCGGCCAATTGTGTCATTTTCACGTAGTTTACTAGAAAACTTTAATGCCAGTTGTTTCAGTAGCTCATCCCCAGCCATATGGCCACATGTGTCATTAACCACTTTAAACTGATCTAGATCTAAAAAGCACAACGCATGTTGCTGGCCATTATTAATTGCTGTATTTAGCGCCTGACTTAACCGTTCCTCGATTTCACGTCGATTAATTAAACCCGTTAATGGATCATGACTGGCTTGATAGGACATTTTGTTAGCCATATTTTGCAATTCATCATCCTGATTCTTTCGATGAATCTCCATACCCACGCGATTGGCGAAAATCCTTAATATGGGTCTCGCCCAGTCAGGTGGGTTCATAGGTTTTGTATCCATGACGGCAATCAAACCTATGATTGAACCATTTGGCTCTCTAAGTGGTGAACCAAAATAACTTTCCACTCCCATTTCCAATAACGGTAATACTGTTGGATAGCGTTTTACAACATCTTGATCAATGAGCTCCAACTTCAGATTTAGTATGTCTTCGCAGGGTGAATTTTTTATGGGAAATTCAAACCCGCTTGCAAATCGATCACCCACAAAAACCAGAAAAGTTCTAATATGAGTTTTATCTGCATTACTAAATAAGCCAATTAATGCATATTTGCAATGATAAAGGTCTGCAAGGTTCGTTAAGCAGTCTTTGAAAAACGCTTCCTCTTTATTAGAAACTAAACCTTGCTTTGCGAGATCGCTCAAAACAACTTCCACGTTTTTACGTTGCGCCATTTCGCTTTCAAGATTGTTTTGCGCCTGCTGCAATCGTCGATTAGTCTTAATAATGTAAATTGTAAGACCAACTAAAAACACGAAGACAGTAAAAACACTGATGATCAAAGCTAAATATTTTGACCAAAATTGTTTTGCTTCCATATGACTTGATGTGTGAAATGGCCCAACTTTCAACTCTTTTAATAAATTACTGACGCTTTGATAATTGCTGGGGATGACCCATCCCATATATTTTCCCGCTTTTGCGGCAACATGGTTTTCGTTAACAATCAACAACGATGTTGCCACCTTATTTGCGACAGCTTCGTCAGCAACTTTGGTACGAGAAAACGACCATTCTGGGTAAAGCGTTGAACTATGTAAAAAAGGAAAATCCCTAGACTCATGCAAATTAAGCACTTTAATATCTGAAAGCTTGATTTTTCCTTTTGCAGCCATACGCTCGAGCATATCGGTTCTCACACTTCCTGCATCAACTTTACCACTGAGTACGGCGTTAACAACATTCGGTTGAACACCCCCACCAAAGCGAATTTCTTTAAAGTCTTGGTAGGGATCAATATTGTGTTTTAATAATTCTAACCAGGCCACTCTCCAACCACCAAAACCAATTTCATCAACCCCCATGAACGTTTTTCCGCGTAAATCCTGCAAATCATTTATGTCGTTTCGATCAGATCGCGTAAATATAACCGAGCCAAACTTTGTATACCCCTTTCCCTGTCGTTTATTAGATAATGTGGCTATATGCTGTGTGCCATAACGTATAGTGTGTTCTACAGCAGAAGCAGGATTAGTTAGGACAAAGTGAAAATCGCCTCGAGATACCGCCTGATTAAGTTCACTGTTATTTTCAAATGGGATCATGGAAAATCGATAGCCCGGAATTTGCGAGCTTAAATAATCTGCTGTTGGTTGCCAGCGAGCTAATCCTTTTTCGGCGCCACGGTTCGCGCGCAAAGCAATTTTAATTTCTTCATCGGCAAAAACAGGCAAGACTCCCCATAATTGCACTACAATAAGAAAGATAATAAGTCGCATCAGGCCAAAGCCACGTTGCGATTATGAGAAAGAGAAGGTTTAGAAATTAACTCACTTAACAAACAATGATTCAATAACATTAATGATAAGTCCAAGTTTCTTGTGATTATAGCGCAAGCATTATTAAACAGATTTCATTAGAAATCAAAAGTCTTCTGTTACTGAAAAATAAACATGCCTCAACTTCTTGCATATTTATTCGTCAGCGATATATCAATGTCGCACTTCGTTCGAAAAAGACTAAAATGGGGATAGCTAAAGCAAAAAATGGTTAAGGTAGTCAATTTCTAAATTGTTGATACTGAGCCATCTCAATAAAATTGTTTTACAATTCTGCAGTTACAAAATCTAGCTCCAATTCTTCCAAACAAATTATTTCCTGCTGGATATCATGGATACACCTAGTGTTTACTTAATAACTATTTTTAATCCTTCACTTTGTCATAGCGACGAATACACCACCCCAATCTTTATCAGGAGGAGATTGTAAATACTGTTCTGAGCGCTGAATAAATAGTTTTGATGGCCCATCGTTTGGGTAATCAACCAGGATATTCTCTAAGCTTTGTTTGGCTTTCCCAAATTCGTCATTAAAATAGTCATTTAATGCTGATTCAAATCGTTGCTTAACAAGCTGATTGGTTTCGTTATATTCTAAAAAAACCTGATAAATGGTAACTGCTTGGGTTTTTCCTTTTACCTTTATTCGATCCAGTTGTCTTACTAAAAAGGACTCATCGAGTAACTCACAGGTACTATCGGATACAATAATTTCCACGCCATAAGTTTTCGTTTGGCCCTCCAATCGAGCGCCAAGGTTAACAGTGTCACCCATTGCAGTATAATCAAAGCGTTTGGCACTACCCATATTTCCCACGATTGCTTGTCCAGTATGCAAACCGATTCCGATTGCCAACTCAACGCCATAAACTTGCTTAAAACCAATATTCAATTGATCTAAGCTGTGAAACATATCGATAGATGACTGTACAGCTTTACCAGCATGGTTCTCTACATCCAATGGCGCATTATAAATTGCCATCAAAGCATCACCGATGTATTTGTCCAAAGTGCCTTCTTGCTCCATTACTATATCCGTCATGGGGCCGAGATAATCGTTAATAATGGCAACCAATTTTTTCGGCCCCAACTCTTCTGATAGTGTGGTAAATCCTCGAACGTCTGAAAACAAGACCGTTATTTCTTTTTGCTCACCAGTTAACGATAACCGTTCTGGCTCTGCAATTAAGCGATTAACTAAATTAGGCGAAACATAAGAGGAAAATGCACCGCGTAAAAACTTACTGTGTTTATGGCTAACCAATACGTAATATAGCTGATAAAAGATATAACCAATGAACGCTGAAAATAATGGATAAAACAGACTAATAATAATTGCCTGAGAATTGACAAACCAATAAAAAAGCAGGGAAACAAATGTTATTACGCCTGCAAGTAATAACAGATGCATATAGGGTTTTCGGAATCTTGCAATTAACCAGACCAATAAAAATGGTAAAAAGCAAACCAGTAAAACATCAACCCATATACTTCTAGCATCTCTGGTTAAATAATTCTTTTGAAGGATGTTGCCAGCAACTGTTGCATGCAACATTACCCCCGGAAAGTCTGCATCCACTGGCGTCGGCCGCCGGTCAGCAATACCAATTTCGGTGACCCCAACAAAAATCAGTTTATTCTCCACCTCTTGTTTATCAATCTTTCCACTCATGATATCGCTAGCAGAAAAACTGGGAATATCTTCATTCACCGAATTGTAAAAATTCAACGCAAGACGGCCAAAACTGTCCACAGGAATAGAATCACCATCCAGCTGAATATCAGCGATTCCTTGTTCATCCAATCGCATGGAGAAGTTACCACCATTGAATGTTGATACGGCTTTTAGCGGTAACGATGGAAAATAGGCAGTCTGGAACGGCAATACCAAGGGCGCATACCGACTTAAGCCATCCGGTTCTGGAAAGAAATTAAAAAAACCCAAACCTTGCATAGCAAGCGAAAAGCGATCAAGACTTCCTTCAACATACGCATAATCTTGAATGGGATCTATGGAGCCGGGCACGCGAGTAATCGCGTTTATTTGATTATTACCAAGCAATTTTTGCCAGTTAGCGTTATTAGAATAAGTCTGTTCGTCACGAAAAAAATAACCACCAATCACATCCCCGCGGGGATTCTTAAGTACCTGTTCAAGTTTGGTATCTGCATCTGGATTAGAGGGAAAAGGATAAACAATATCTAGCGCAATTACCTTGGTGCCATATTGTTTGAGGGAATCAACTAAGTTTGCTTGCAATTGACGTGACCAAGGCCAACGACCATATTGTCTTACACTTTTTTCATCAACCGCAACAACAGCAATATTTTGGGGTGGTTTAGGCGGTGCGCGAAATTGAAATACGATATCACGTGCCTGCTCATCTAAGCGTTCGAGTGCTACAGGGTGATACCAGTAAATTGCGAGACTAATGAAACATGCAATAAATGCAAAGATCGTGGAAAGTAGTCGCCAACGTATGTTTTGGAATAGTCGTATCATAAAACGTTTGTTAGCAACTCATGTGTTAATTATTTATTGTAATGCTTTGCCGTAGTCAATTTTAATCAGCAAGAATCTTGACGAATTGGCTTCTTTACGCTGACCAGAAATAACCAGTCGATGATTGGCATCAATCACAACACCATTAATGCGTTCATCAGCACCTTTATCTATTCGCAAATCATCCAGCAGCGATCCATCAGGTCCCACCAATATTAACATTGCATCCTCGTTTTTCCCATTGTTGGCATAACCGACCGCATATGCTACATCATCTCGATCAATTGCTATGCCCCGCAAACCCGCTGTTTTTTCAGAAGTGTATTGAGTTTGCCAAATTTCAGTAAAATCTGTTTCAAACGCATTTATCTGCCAACCAAAAGGTAATAAGTTACCACCTAATATTAGTTGACCTTGATGGTTAAATCGAAGTGATTTAATTGGTAAATCGGACATAGAATGAGTTAACAATATTTCTCCATTTGTGGGAGATATTTTTGCAACCCAGCCATTTCGCAACTCTGGCCCCTGAGCACCAGCCACAAAAAGCTGACAAGTTTCGTTTCTGTCTTCGCAAGCCATCAAATCGATCGTATATGCAGTATCATTATCGTCACTCAAATAAGTTTGTTTCCACAAAACGTCACCAATTGGCGAATATTTAACGATTGAAGCATCAAAATCAACCCCGTTGTAAAATTCTCCAACCGCATAAACACCCGTCTCGTCAGCAGCTAGATTATAAAATGTATCAACTTGCGAACTATTAGTATAAGTTTTCTGCCATTGAATAACACCAATGCTGTTGTACTTTATGAGCAAACCTTTGTAAACATTACCTTCCAAACGGTATCCACCCACATAAACATCCTGAGCTGGACTCACCGCCACACCATATACATAGTCATGTGCTCCGGAATTAAAAACCTGATGCCATGCTTTTACGCGATTAACATCGTATTTTATTAAATGTATATCATAGCTTTCTCCATTGTAAGCATGACCAACAAGGTATTGATTTCCAAAAGCGTCGGTTGTCATATTTGTATGAATTTCATCTGTATAACTTTCTCCCGGTGATCTGGAAGCAAGTTCTTCAATTTCGCTTTCGTCTATTGACGTAACGGGGTCTAATTTCACCGCTTGTTGAGCCTGTTGCCCAGACAAAACTTTCATACTCATGGGTACTTGTAGAGTCAAGCCTATTGTGGATGCATCACTTACTGTGATGGTGAAATCGTAAGTTCCTGCTGCGGTAGGTTTTCCGTTTAACCTGCAATTCGTTAGTTGAACACCTTGAGGCAAATCAGACGTGTTCGTAACACAAGTATAGGGCTCTGATCCGCCTGTCACCAAAATAGGAACTTGATAGTTAATATTGACCTGACCCACAGGTAGCGCGGGAGTTATATTTATTAACGACACATCTTGAACGTCTAAATTGAAGGCTTGTGATGCAACCTGTCCTGATAGATCCGTCACAGTAACTGACAATGAATAGCTCCCTTGCTTATTAGTCACTCCCGTTAACAAACCAGATTTAAGCAAGCTGATGCCTTCTGGCAACCCATTACCGTCTTGCCACTCATAAGGGCCTTTACCACCTATTACTTCAAGTTGCTGAGAATATTCTGCCCCTGCAATTGCGTTCAAATCAGCAGCTGTCGTAATCACCATGCCGGCAACGGCCACATATAAATTGAATTCCTGAGTTGTCGGTGTGGCATTACTTGCATCAGATATGCTGACACTAACGACATAATTTCCAGGTGTTGTTGGCGTTCCCTCAATCCCCAATTCAGTAAAAGTCAATCCTGGTACTTCTGCAGTCCATGAAACTTGATAAGGTGGTGATCCAGCACTAACGCTAATGTTTGTATTATAAGGTACTGCTTCCTGCCCATTCGGTAACACCGTTGTTGCTATGACTAATGGATCAGAATTTGGTGAGGGATTAACAACGGTATCATTGTCTGAAATAGTTAATTGGTAGCTTTCAAATTCACCCAAAGCGGAAGTTGCAGCTAATAAGTTTAGAACCAGCGTTTCTGCAGGCTCAACATCTGAGTCATCGTTTATTGTTATGCTAAGAATTTTATCTGAAGCATCACCATCAGCCCATACGATTTTTTGTGCAGAAAGCGCGTAATCGGCAGGAATTGTTGAAGACGTTGCAGCCACTTCAATATCAACCTCTAATACACCGCCTGAACCACCCGTACGTGTAAGGACTACGGAAATTTGTCCAACATCTTCATTTGCTGATTCGTTTTCCAATGCAAATGAAATTACACCTGGTTCCACAGGTAGGCTTTCATCAACATCGATTAAACCAATGACAAACGTTTTTTCAAAAGTTTCCCCGCCGTTATCTGTGGTTCGTACGGTGATCGAAAGAGTGGGATTGGATTCGAAATCCAGCAACGTCGAATCCGCCACAAGTACCTGATTACCACTAACGACAAATGCGCCGCTCGCAGTATCCACTAATTGATAGTTATGTTGATCGTTTGCATCAATATCAACAGTAGACAATGTCGCTATCACGGTATTTTCATCTGTGTTCTCTTCAATGCTATTTTCACTGAGCAATATATTTGTTGGTGATTCGTTAACATCACTAAGCATAATCGTAAACGTTTTATCGAAACTCAAACTTGATGAATCAGTCACACGTACAGTGATGTCATGTGATGATGTAGTCTCAAAATCGAAAAGTGAATTATTTAGTACCGCCAATTGATTATTAACTATAATAAATCGTGAATTGGCATTATTCAGTAGCTGATAATTGTGCTGATCATTGGAATTACTATCTAATACAGAGAAATTACCCACTACTGTACCAATATCAGAATTTTCAGAAATCAAATTATTAGAAAGTATGATCTCGCTAGGAGCTGATTTAACTTCTACAAGATATTTAGCATTACCTTGTGTATAGTCTTTATACCAGAATAAATCGGATGTTAATCCAAGCGTTGATTCCGATGTGAAATTACTAAAAATGTCATTAACCCCATCACCGTCAGTAACAATAAAATCAAAAACATCATTTGCCACTGGAACATAGTTATTCGATGTGCTCAGTAATAACATCCCAGCCAGGTCTACCCTACCTTGATTAACCTGTAACTGCCCATACTCAGTGCCAGCGCTTGTACCCATAATATCGATACTCAAGAAAGCGCTGCTTGTTTGAGTAAAATTACCATTAATGGTAAGAAGCATATTTGCGGTCGTTGTTGCAATGGGTATAAGCTGCCCATTATTTGTTAAATCACCAACAAGTGTGCCTTCCCCAGACAATATTCCATTGTTTTGAATGCCAGCAACACTAACTATTTGCTCTGCTTTTAGAACAACTGCACCATTATTGTTTATCGAAACTGCGGAGGTATTCAGTTGTGCCTCTATATTTAACTGTTGAGTACCGCTGGTGGCACCAACGACTAAATCACCTATGCTAACTGGCGTATCAACAGTCACGATATAATTACCATCCAGAACAATATGCGCGGTATCTGCTGGCCCTGGCGTTTGTCCTGTGCTCCAATTGCTGGTATTACTCCAGTTTCCGCCAGCAATATTCGTCCAAATAACATCGGCAGCCTGTGCATTTTGAAATACGAATAGCAGTATCAATAAAATGAACTTAATTTGGAAAATAGGTGGAAACATAGTCTGGCTCTTCATGTTTTATCTTTGGTTCTAAGGCAAATTTGGAATCGGTGGTAAGGGTACTCGCGTTGTTATTGACGGTGTCAAAGAGATAGGATCCTGTTTAATCTCGCCACCGCTACGCATATCCTGTTGTGTACCGCTGGTCAGTGTTGAAAAATCTTCAACGGCAGTTTGATCTTCCTGCTCTGTGCCAGTTGATGACGACAAAGGCACAGAAATCAACTGAGGTGCTGCTTCTGCGCGCACAATTGCACTTTGGCCTGCTTGTAATAATTGTTTTTTTATAATGTTCACGTTGACGTTTTTAACGCTAACAATACCTTCGTGCACAAATACTAAAGATTCCGTAGCAAAGCTGTGCACCTCGAAATCTGTTCCCTGCACACCCGCAATAGCCGTTTTTGTTCGAATTTGAAAAGACTCTTTTCGTTTGGAAAACGTTTTTGTGACAAAGCTACGTATCTTGCCACGCGATAATTCGAAAAAGCCACGAGGTTTATTTTTAGCCACATAATCCGTAACAATAAGACGAGTTTTCTCTGACAATGTGATTTGACTACCATCAACAAAAGTTAACAACAACCTTGATTCATTTTTGGTTCTGATAATATCCTTGCTTTCAATTTTATCTCCCAGCTTAAGGGAAACTGAAGCCTGATTATTTCTCACAACATCCGCGCGGCCCTTCAACTCTGACACTTCAGCAACGACTTCCGCGAAAACCGGACTTGTCATCAAAAAAATGAATACACTAAACAGCCAGATAATTTTATTTTTTATGTTTATAGTGTCCATGAAATACCCGCCGCAATAACTGATCTATCGTATTCATAAAAGCTGATTGTAGAGCTATGCGACTCCAGAGTACCACTGACAAAAACTTCCCAATGATTAAACACTTCGTAAGCGATACTTGATGTTATCCAATATCCCGTGTCTTCTCTTTTTTCTAACGTTGTCGAATTCAAGTTTGCAAAATCTTGAATTAATACTTGCAAACCAATATCAAATCTTAATTTTCTCCAAGCAAGTTCCGACTTAATAATCCCACTAAACTCCGAACGTTCCCAGTTCTTACCTTCAGTGCTCACGTTACCATATTCCAACACTGCCCTAAGGGAGCTGGCCTTATTAAAAGTGGGCAGGCTTAGAAATACCCCTAACCCGGTATAAGCGCCATTTTTATCTTCGGCTTGATCAGTGTTATCCTCAAACTTGTTCTGTTGATATCGAAAAAATGAATGCAACAGCCAACGAGATGATCCGCTGTAAGACAGACCTGGTGAAACTGAAAAATGTGAACTGAACTGATTTCCATCTTTAAAAAATCCTGTAGCCTCGATGGGCGTTCTAAAATCCCATCGAGACTTGCGCCAAACAGACGACAAGCCCACATTCAACAAAGAGGTATCAAAGGTATTGAGATCTTCATGAATGGAGTGATAAAAATGTGCTTCAGCAATAATCTGAGTAGTGCGCGAAACGGGTTTATGATATTGCAAATCGCCACTAAACGTTTGACGCTTGTCGCTCTTTCCTGCCACATCTAAAACTACCGAATTATCTTTTGGTTTTAATACCGCGTTGGTATCGTATTCAGAACGTGTTGAGAGAGTAGCGGATAGCACGGCATTATAGCGATTATTGATTTTGTCTTTGAGATAACGTAATCGTGCAATTTCAAAATGTTTTGGATTGTCGCGAATGTTTTTTTCAATCAGGCTCAGTGACTTTTGCTCTTTTCCCATCGCCTGATAAGCTGCTGCCAAATAAATTGCATTTTTCAACTCAAAGGATTCATCCGCATTGTTCGAGTCTTTAAAATTTTCAACGGCATCTGCTTGATTATTTAAACCAAGATACAATCGCCCCATCAAATGATATTTTTTCGCTTTATCTTGATTGTCTGTTACTTCAATGCCATTTAGTAAATTCAGTGATTTTTGATATTTTCTCTCACTTAAAAGCACTTGGCTCACAGCAAAAACAACGGGTACATCTTTATTGTTATTTTCAAATGCGGCTGATAAAAGCGGTTTTGCCAAATCGTATTGTAATGTTTCAAAATAACATAAACCCAATAATCGCTCGTGCTGTAAATCCTGATTGGAAGATTCGGGATTTAGAATCAGTTCAATGGCTTCTTCATAGCTTGCATCCAAATAATATTGATTTGCTTGAGTTAGGGTATCAGCCCGCACATTTCCCACTTTCGTGAAAGTGATCAATAATGCCAAGCTAAAAAAAAGTGAAAATAACACAGGATTCATTGGAGAGTATTTACCATTTGGTTTGTTTGGAGGTATTTCAACACGATCAAAAGACAGCATTTGCAAATTTGGGCAACCAGGCTGATTACACCTAAGCTCATGATTTTAATCGTCATTATGACGCGTTCAAAAACAAAACCCAATCCGAAATCTGATTTGAAGAGTAGCTTACAGACTCAGCCCTAAATTAACCTTATGAACTGAAGTTAAATAGCAAACCACATATAGCAGCGCAAAATCCTAAACCCCTGAAAACGGTTCGTGAGCCTAATATTTTGAATTCAATTCCCTTCGACAAGCTTGTGAACAATTAACATCACTGTAACGCTTTTCCATAATTTATATGAATCAACAAAAAGCGAGAGGCGTTATTTTCTTTGCGTTGTCCTGAAATGACCAAACGTTGATTAGCATCGATTACCACTCCATTAATTCGTTCGTCGGCTCCCTTATCAATACGCAAATCATCCAACAACGTACCATCAGGCCCCACCGCAACTAACAAAGCATCCTCATTTTGACCATTATTCGCATACCCCACAGCATAAGCTACATTATCACGATCGATAGCAATGCTTCGTAATCCTGCGGCTTTATTCTCACGATATTGATATGACCAGAGTTCATCAAAGTTTTCACTCAAGGCCATTATTTGCCAACCATGGGGTGATATCACTCCGCCGACAATCAATTGCTCGCTGTGATTTATTTTTAACGATTTAATGGGCACACTAGGCACAGAGTGCGTTAGCAATATTTCACCATTGCTTGGAGATACTTTTACGATCCAGCCATGTTTTGTTTCTTGACCCTGTGAACCAGCAACATAAAGTGCACAGGTAGCTTGGGTATCACTACAGCCTGCTAAATCAAGCGCGTAAGCTGTGTCATTGTCGCTAGTGGCAATCTGCTGTTTCCATTCTACAACACCATTCTGCGAGTATTTAATGATGGACGAATCAAAATCAGAGCCGTTGTAACTTTCCCCAACCGCATACACACCATTATTATCCGCGACCAAATTGTAGAAGGTATCCACATGTTGACTATTATCATAGGTTTTTTGCCATTGAATAACACCAATACTGTTGTATTTGATCAACAGCCCTTTGTAGATATTGCCTTCTAATCGATAACCACCAACATACACATCCTGCTCTGGACTCACTGTCACTCCATACACGTAATCATGAGCGCCTGAGTTATATACCTGATGCCAAACCTTTGTTTGATTTATATTAAATTTAATGACATGAATGTCGTAACTTTTTCCATTATAAGCATGACCAACCAGGTATTGGTTACCAAAAGCATCTGTCGTCATGCTGGTGTGAACCTCATCAGCATAAGATTCGCCTGGTGATTTTGATGAAAGTTCATCGATCTCATCCTCAAGGGTAGATGAATTAATTTCCACTTTAGCTGATTGTTGTGTTTGCGCCGCGGATAAAATGTTAACGGTTAACGGAACATCCAACGTCATGGCAACAGCAGACGAATCTACTGCTGTCATAAGCAAATTGAAATTACCGGCTTCGCTGGCGATACCATCAAGTTTACAATTATTTAGCGACAATCCCGGCGGTAATTCCGTGGAACCAATAGAACATTGGTAAGGCTCTTGGCCACCATTGAGCAGAATGGGCACTTTATAGTAAACACCGACTTGGGCTATTGGCAGTGACGGTGTTAAATTTACCAATCCAGGTTCTTGAGCCATAAGGGTAAAGGTTTGTGTGCTGGATTGTCCAAATCGGTCAGTCACGCTAGCCGAGAAAGTAAAACTGCCTCTTCTTCGTGTTCGGCCTATTAATAAACCGGATTTTTCTAATGTCAGGCCGTCCGGTAAATCTTCAGTAACTGTCCAAATGTATGGCCCTTTACCGCCTACCACTTCCAGTTGCTGAGAAAAATCTGCGCCCACTTTTGTCTCAAGCTCGGAATAGGTCGGTATCACTAAACCTTCAGTTGCCACAAAAAATTGATAAGTTTGAATTGTCGGGTTCGCGCTATTTACATCAGACACTTCTAACGTCACTGAGTAATCCCCTGAAACCTGAGGTGTACCCATTATCCTCAACCCAGCAAACTCCAACCCTGGAACGTCGGCTGTCCATACGATGGTGTAAGGTGGTGTTCCAGAGCTAACACTAATTTCTGTTTCGAATGCCACGCCCTTTTGTGCACTAGGCAATCGAGTTGTGGATATCAGCAATGGATCACTTTTGGCTGAGGGATTTACGACAATCACATCATCATCAAGTATGGTGAGTTGATAATGGATTTTCTGGCCCAGAACAGATTGGTCGCCTGCTAAGCTTAGCTCAAGTGTTTCAGTCGCTTCCGGTATGTTGTCGTCAATAAGCCTAATGGTCAGTGTTTTATCTGATTCATCACCATCCGCCCAAGTAAAGACCTCATTATCGAGTTGGTAATCTTCATCAGCAATAGCAAGAGTCGACTGAGAATTTATTTCAATTGATAATTCGCCGTCGCTGCCACCGATTCGCGATAAGGTTACTGTAATCTCTCCCGCATCTTCATTGCCCGAGGCATTACCCACGTTAAACGCAACTTTCCCAGTCACTTGTTGTTGCGATGGATCATCCGTAGTATTGGTTTCATCAACATCAGCCAAATTGATCGTAAAGGATTGTTCTAATGACAATCCACCCGCATCAGTTACCTGCAAAACGATGGATTTCGTGCTTGATGTTTCGTAGTCCAATAACGCACTGTTAGCAACAACCAGTTGGTTACCTGCCAATGCAAAAGCCCCGGCGGCATTGTTGGTTAATAGAAAACTGTGACTATCGGTGGTATCGGTATCTATAACACTCAGGTGGCCAATAATAGAATTTGCAACTGAATTTTCCAAAACGACTGTTTGGCTTAGAGATATATTTAAGGGTGGTTCGTTTACGTTTGTAATGTTTATGACGAATTCCTTAGTCACAGCAAAGCCGTATTTGTCAGTAGCTTTCACATCAACAATATGACTGTCCTGAGTCTCGTAATCAAGCAACGAGGTATCCGCTACACGTAACTCAGCGTTAAGTAAGGCAAAGCGACCATTAGCATTATCGAGTAGTTCAAAACTGTGATTATCTGTGACATCAGGATCGATCACCGAAAAGCTGCCGATTAGGGTATTGTTGACAGCTAATTCAAGTACATTATTATTGGATAATAAGATATCTGAAGGGGTATTATTTTCTTCAATATAATAGTTTGCGGTGCCCGAACTAAAGTCTTTTTGCCAAAACTGAGTTTGTGCGGTTGATAATAAACTTTCAAAACTAAACTCACCGAACAACTGATTGTCGCCATTACCATCAGTGACAATGAGACTAAACGCGTCGGTAGCTGCTGGTTGATAATCGTTACTAGAAGTAATGAGCAATGAACCATTAACATCAGCACGGCCTTGTTCGACAATGAGTTGACTGTGCTCTGTGCCAGCAGTATTACCGACAATATCAATATTCAAGAATCCGGAAGAAGTTTGTTCGTAGTTTCCCCTTAGCGTAATAACAGATAATTCTGGATCGATGGCAATTGGGAAAAGATTGCCACTGTTGACCAAATCCCCATTGATTGCACCAAAACCCGTTAATACGCCTTGTAAATCTACATTATTGCTCTCCAAAGTGCCGTTGTTTAATATCAGTGAGGCGGAGGTTGCGATAACAGTGTTTTCGGTGACAGTTAGCTTACCGGTTATATTGAGGCTTTGGGAACCAGAGTCATTGCCAAGTTGAAGGCTGGCAATGGTGATATCGCCTGAAATGATAATGGGATCGGTTAAGTCGCCGATAATGGTGACGTGGTCTATAGCAGTGGGCACGATTCCATTAGGCCAGTTGGTTGGGTCGGACCAGTCGCCGCTGGTTGTTGAATTCCATTCAATTGTTTGGGGACCGATGTCAACATCGTCATCTTCAATGGTAATAATAGTTTCGGTGACACTACCCAATGAACCATTATTGATAATCAACATAAAGTCTTCTGTTGATTCAACTTCGCTATCGTTTATAATAGGGACGTTAATGATTTTATCCGCTACATCACCATCGGCCCAAGTCAATGTGCCTGAGATTTCTTGGAAGTCCTCATCAGCGCTAGCGGTACCGGAATACACATATCCGTCATCGATATAGTAACCGACGCTTGCTATTCCATGAGAACCGCGAAGTCTCTTAATGGTTATTTCAAGCGAACCATTACTTTCATTTACTGTGTATGTATCGCTGGCGATTTCAATTTCGCCAGGGGAAACAACTTCAACAAAGACATGGCCAGTAGAAATGTTACCCGCCGGATCTGAAACTGAATAACTAAACTCATCTTTCCCAACATAATACAAATCGGCTGTGTAGTTTAATGTATCATCTGGGTTAATTGATACCGACCCATGAGAACCCTGGCTAACCTGACTAAGCGTTATTAAACCATACTCTGGGTCATTATCATTCTCGAGAACGTCAATAACAACAGACGAATTTCTTAATACCTTATTAAAGTTTCTTTGCCAAAGAAAAACGTCAGTCTGATCATTGGTATCTGTATCCACCAAGTTATTCGCATTGGATTCAAAAACAACTTTTGAACCATCAGCACTTATCGATGCATAAAAACTCTCATTATTTGATTCGCTGATATCGTCATTGGAACTTAGTCGGACGGTACTTCCTAATTTAGTATCTCTGAGAAAAACGTCAACTAAACCATTATTGTCACCACTCACCATATTCTCTGCAGTGGCATGAAATGTTACAAACCTGCCATCTGCACTGATATCAGGGTAAGCACCATAACAGCCGCAGCCATCCGTTTCATTGCCGTGTGAATCCAATGAAACTCGTACAGTTTCACCGGTAGAGGTGTCATGCCTAAAAACATCTGTCGTATAGTTAGTATCATTCACGACAAGGTTATCAGCATCGGATTCAAACACAACAAATCGCCCATCGGCGCTAACTGCAGGGCCACCATCAAAATAGCCACTGGTTTCTAAACCCGTAGAATCTACTGAAACTCGGTGGGTTTCCTTAGTGTTTCTATTGTGAATAAATATATCAGCAGAGTCGTTCTTATCATTTACAACCAGGTTTGTGGCGTCCGATACAAACGCAATAAAATTGCCATCTGCACTAATCGCTGGCTGATAGCTATAATCATCGGCTAGTACACCTGCTGAGTCTACTGAAACTCGAGTTGTTTTATTATTAAGAATATCCCTAACAAAAATATCCTGAATTTGGTCAACATTCGGTGTATCTGTTAAATTCGTTGCATCTGAAGAGAATGCAACAATTTGTCCATCACTACTAATCGCAGATCGATAAGTATTGTCATCAGCTTCAACGCCTAACTCATTGATCGAAACAATATCGGTTTTATTATTGACAATATCACGCCGCAGTGTAGCTAAAGGTGAATTAGTATTTTCCCTGAATGAAATAAACTGGCCATCGTAATTAATGGAGGGGTATTTTGATGCAATGGGATCCCCATTACTATCTATGGAAATTAATTCTGTTTCGCCAGTTAGGGTATCACGACGATATATACTGGGATTAGGGGGATTGGGGAAATGGGGATCCAAATTTGTTGCCGTTGATTCAAAAACAACATAACGCCCGTCACCACTGATTTGAGAAGTAAAACTTGAATCATTCCCCTCTGATAAGTCGTCAGCCACCGAAACCCGACTAAGCGATGTTTCATTATCTTCGCCCACGATAGGCGATTCATCCACATCAACTATGCTGATAGTTATTACCTTGTCAATTGACAAACCCGTGTTATCAGTTGCTCGTACCGTAATATCAATGCTGGACTGGGTTTCATAATCCCAAAGAGAGGAATCATAGACTTGAAGTTCGTTACCAGATAACCAAACAGCGCCATCTGCATCGTCAACTAAGGTAAACGTGTGGATATCATTTTGATTGGCATCGATTGCACTCAACGTTGCAATAACATCGCCTGCTATTGAATTTTCATCAACTGTGGATTGGGACAAATTAATATCCGATGGAGCTTCATCTGGTTGCAGAGACAAGGTAACAGAGATTAAATCTGCGTAATGACCATCAAATTCATCCACAGCATCATTGGAGACATTTTCACTTGCCACAATTAGAATGGCGAGAAAATTCGTATCAACCGGCGCGATCATACCAGTTTGAATATTTTCCCAAGTTGAAGAATCATCATCACTTACTAGTGTAGTTGTAACAATTTCGAGTTCGTTGACATCAAGTTGTGAGAAAAAGGTTGATGGATCGCCCGCAAAGGCTCGGATTTCAACGCTAAAATTAGTGTCAGTTAAAGCATCTCCCGTAACGCGATTAAAATATCCTTCCAAAACAACGCGTAGAGAATTATTCGCAATTGCATCTGAGAACGATTGCAAATCAATGAGCTGCCATAACTCGGATCCCGTACCTGTAGGATGGCCGCCGCTAGGGTTAGTACCTAGAAATTTCAACATTTGCGATCCATCAAGTATTTCAATACCATTTTCTGCTGTTACTATGGATGAAGCATCACCTGACCAATAGTATGGTCCTGTAGGAAGAGCGCTTGAAATTGCTCCCGGTTGTTCGAAGCTACCATTTACAATATTTCCAACTTCACCATCAATCCAGTTAAATGCACCATAGTTTACTAAGTTGCGCCCATCAATTGATTTCGCAGCAAGACTATCAATTGTTAATAATCCACTTGCATCAATAATCGTTGAACCTACATCACCTTGAATCCCAGAGAACCAATCAAAGTTATTTTTGACGGTTAAACTACTGGCTCCATAAAGCTTGCCGTTGCTATCCAACTCGAGATTACCGGTGGTACTTGGTGAGTTAAAAAAGGCCGGACCGGATGAAATACGGGTTTTACCGGTAATATTATAAGTACCTGAGAAATTTGCTTCAGAGTCACTGACATATACGTCGCCATTGCCAGTAATGGAAGACGTTACATCAAAAACTTTAGCGCCACTGGAAAATATGATACTTGCTGGTGAAATAATTTCGTAATTACCGCTATTGTTTGCCGTATGGGCATAAGCATGTGCAAATTCAAGCGCACCAATTTCAACTTTCACCAAACCACTATTATTAAATACACTTTGTAATTGGCTGGTAGCACCGCCCGCTGATTTAATTAAACTTCCAGAGTTGTCAAAAATGGAATCATGATTATCTCGAAAAATGCTACCATCCCCGAGCAAATTGAATTGAGATTGATTGTCGAAATATACATTGTTCAATACGTTAATACGTTGGTTACCGATCCAATCAACAGTCCCTTTGTTGGTTAAACTAATACCATCAAAGGTAACCATACCGTTTGAAGTATCAATATTGAGAGTACCACCTGTTTCAACGGTTGTTGTGCCCGATCCCTGCACGATAGCTCCTGTTCCAAAGTTGGCAGTACCTGCAACAGACAAATCCCCAATTGTTTTTAACGTAGCAGTACTAACATTTAGATCACTGTTGACATCTACAGAAGTGAGGCTACTAACTTCCAATGACCCACCGGTAATATCCAATTGCGAATTATTTAAATACAGTTTTGAAACGGTACTGGATCCAGCACTATAACTAATAGGGCCAGTAATATTATTTAATACCACAACATCATCAGCGCTCGGCACTTGGTTGCCCGACCAATTGGCTGCATCACCCCAATCACCACCATTTACAGCGGTAAAACTGGCCCCTGCATCAAGCACGTTATAATTCACCGTGGCAATAGCAGAACCTACAGACCCATTAACTTGATAAGTAAAACTGTCGGTTCCTGCGAAACCTTTTGGATCAAACGTAATGTTGTCTGCTGTGGAATCAAGGCTTGCTGAACCGTTGGTAGGTTGGCTTAGGTTGCTGATGGAAATTGGGCCGTTATCAGCTAAAAAAGTATCAGCAAGGACATTAATGGCGGTTCTGTTTTCGGTAAAGCTAACGTTAGCCCCAGTGAATTGAACATTACCGCTGCCTTTGAAATTTCTGGTTGAACCGAGATTGTGAGTGCCGCCTGCAAATATTAGTGTGTTATTAATTTCAAGGTTTGTGATTTGAGCATTGCTACTTAAGGTAAGCGACCCGGTACCATTTAGTTCAATATTATCTGCTAAAACTGGGGTTCCGCCACTTAAAATCAGGCCATTGCCTAAGGTTGTTAATGTGTTTCGATGCGTACCACCGTAACTAAACCCAACACTGCCCGATTGAATATCGACGGTGGCATTATCCGTGTTAACCACAACACCAATGCTATTGTGACTATTACTCATTTTTTCCAAGGTGCCATACAGATTTATCGCACCGGAAGCACCGCCTTGAATGTTTGCGCCATTATTTTCACTAATCGACCAGGTCGCATTCGGCTGAATGTTTATCACGCTACCGTTCGTCATGGAAAAACCGCTTGTCAGCCAGTTCAGGCGATCATAGATATTCACGGTGCCATGTAACGAACGCGCAATACTCGTGGCTTCGATATTTAACGGAAGATAAAACGACAAGGTTTCTCGGTAATCCCCCCCACTCCAATCAAAACTACCACTACCCCTGAGTTGACCATTTGCACCACCGTACAAATTACCCCGTTGAAACTTGAATTGACCATCAACATTCAGTTCAGCTTCAAGTTGTAAGTTACCACCATCAACACTTAAGATGCCTCCAGTCGGTAACGTATACCCATCTGGCAGGTAAGTACTTCCCCCAGTCACCGCCAGATCCCCGGAAAATACTTGATTCACATCAAGCTGATGGGTTCCTCCTGAAAAATTCAGTCGTTCATTAATAATGTTTAAGTTGTTTCGATGCGTACCGCCGTAACTAAACCCAACACTGCCCGATTGAATATCGACGGTAGCATTTTCCGTGTTAACCACAACACCAATGCTATTGTGACTATTACTCGTTTTTTCCAAGGTGCCATACAGATTTATCGCACCGGAAGCACCGCCTTGAATGTTCGCGCCATTACTTTCACTAATCGACCAGGTCGCATTCGGCTGAATGTTTATCACGCTACTGTTCGTCATGGAAAAACCGCTTGTCAGCCAGTTCAGGCGATCATAGATATTCACGGTGCCATGTAACGAACGCGCAATACTCGTGGCTTCGATATTTAACGGAAGATAAAACGACAAGGTTTCTCGGTAATCCCCCCCACTCCAATCAAAACTACCACTACCCCTGAGTTGACCATTTGCACCACCGTACAAATTACCCCGTTGAAACTTGAATTGACCATCAACATTCAGTTCAGCTTCAAGTTGTAAGTTACCACCATCAACACTTAAGATGCCTCCAGTCGGTAACGTATACCCATCTGGCAGGTAAGTACTTCCCCCAGTCACCGCCAGATCCCCGGAAAATACTTGATTCACATCAAGCTGATGGGTTCCTCCTGAAAAATTCAGTCGTTCATTAATAATGTTTAAGTTGTTTCGATGCGTACCGCCGTAACTAAACCCAACACTGCCCGATTGAATATCGACGGTAGCATTTTCCGTGTTAACCACAACACCAATGCTATTGTGACTATTACTCGTTTTTTCCAAGGTGCCATACAGATTTATCGCACCGGAAGCACCGCCTTGAATGTTCGCGCCATTACTTTCACTAATCGACCAGGTCGCATTCGGCTGAATGTTTATCACGCTACTGTTCGTCATGGAAAAACCGCTTGTCAGCCAGTTCAGGCGATCATAGATATTCACGGTGCCATGTAACGAACGCGCAATACTCGTGGCTTCGATATTTAACGGAAGATAAAACGACAAGGTTTCTCGGTAATCCCCCCCACTCCAATCAAAACTACCACTACCCCTGAGTTGACCATTTGCACCACCATAGATATAGCCACCACTAAAATTAATCTGCCCATTAACCACCAAACTATTCCCGATATGAAAATTTCCACCCGAAATATTTAAGTTACTATCACTCGATATTACCGATGTATCTGTTAAAAATAATTCTCCACCTTCAATCGAAAGATCTGAACTATTCAAAGTTAAACTTTTTATGGTAGTAATCCCGGAATTTATGCTAATGCCATTCGGAACATTCTTAATAAATACATCCGTATTCTCATCAGGCAATGAGTTATTTACCCAGTTCAAAGGATTATACCAATCACCATCACCAACTTGATTATCGAAATAGGCGCCAGGCAATAAACTGTTGATCGTTATTGTAATGGCCGTCCCCGTGTTATTGATTGTATAGTCGTAACCTACTGGGCCATTGATATTAGAAAAATCATTTGTGCTTGAAGTGAAATTAACAATTGGATAGGTATCACCAGGTGTAGGAATGTAGCCATCTTTAAATGTAATATTTAAATTGCCACCTAAAGTCGCCGCACCATTAAAAGACAATGTATCATATAAACCGCTAGCTGGGCTGCCACCAATTTCGATATTGGTATTGGTGTTTGGTTTTAGGAGAGCCGTCGAAAGATTGTTGGAAAGCGTTAAAGTGCCATTTGGAAAACCGGGATTTATATTAATACCATTTTCTAAAACAAATGATCCGCCATTAAAATTTAAATACCCATCACCATTAATTGTTGAATTGTGCGAAAAGGACTGCGTGCCGCTAGCAAACTCTAAACCAGAACCCAATATCGTCAAAGTGCCGGTGTTGGGGACAATTGTACCGCTGACGCCATTTGAGCCATCGACCCGACTGGAGCCACGAATAATTAATCCGCCACTTTGAATATCAATCACTCCACCCTGCGATCGAAAGGTATTAAAACTAAGGCCTGCATCTACAACCCCAGCGGTTTTTTTGATTGTCCCGCCTGCCAACAAAAATGCGCCCCAGTTATAACGAACAACCGAGGTACCTACATCGCCTTGTATATCTAAAACGCCATTGTCGAACACAGTCATTTTTGAATTTCTAAACTCCAAATGACCTGCATCCCAGATAACATCACCATTAAAATTTATCGAGCCGTCTTGCACTCTAAGCGTTTCTGGAGAAGATATTCTAGTATCGACACTGAATGAGTTATTACCTGTAAAAGACCCACCCTCAATCAACAACATGCCAGTTGAGTTAACGCCATTATTAAACGTAGCGTTACTAATTGAGCCACTCATCATCCTTATAGTGCTATCCAAGTTTATTGAACCACTGAAACTACTACCGGCAATAGTTAATTCACCATCTCCAACAATTTCTGAATCAGGTGAAAAAACTTGGCTTCTACTCGCAAACTGCAATCCTTGGCCTAATACCGTCAAGGTGCCAATGTTCGGAACAATTGTACCGTCGACGCCATTTGAGCCATCGACCCGACTGGAGCCACGAATAATTAGCCCACCACTTTGAACATTAATCACTCCACCTTGCGATCGAAAGGTATTAAAACTAAGGCTTGCATCCCCAATCCCTGCGGTTTTTTTGATTGTCCCACCTGCCAATAAAAATGCGCCCCAGCTATAACGAACAACCGAGGTACTTACATCGCCTTGTATATCTAAAACGCCATTGTCGGACACAATCATTTTTGAATTTCTAAACTCAAAATGAACTGCATCCCAGATAACATCACCATTAAAATTTATCGAGCCGTCTTGCACTCTAAGCGTTTCTGGAGAAGATATTCTAGTATCGACACTGAATGAGTTATTACCTGTAAAAGACCCACCCTCAATCAACAACATGCCAGTTGAGTTAACGCCATTATTAAACGTAGCGTTACTAATTGAGCCACTCATCATCCTTATAGTGCTATCCAAGTTTATTGAACCACTGAAACTACTACCGGCAATAGTTAATTCACCATCTCCAACAATTTCTGAATCAGGTGAAAAAACTTGGCTTCTACTCGCAAACTGCAATCCTTGGCCTAATACCGTCAAGGTGCCAGTGTTCGGAACAATTGTACCGTCGACGCCATTTGAGCCATCGACCCGACTGGAGCCACGAATAATTAGTCCGCCACTTTGAACATTAAAAGTTCCACCCTGTGATCGAAAGGTATTAAAACTAAGGCTTGCATCTCCAACCCCTGCGGTTTTTTTGATTGTCCCGCCTGCCAATAAAAATGCGCCCCAGCTATAACGAACAACCGAGGTATCTACATCGCCTTGTATATCTAAAACGCCATTCTCGAACACAGTCATTTTTGAATTTCTAAACTCCAAATGACCTGCATCCCACTGCACATTACCACGAATATTAAGATAACTATTGTTTATCCTAATTGTGTCAGTTGATGATATTATGGTATTAACACTCACCGAAAGACTGCCGTCTGCTAGTATTCCACCACTAATTTCCAAATTACCATTGCCGTTAAAACTAGCGGTTGTTATTGCACCGCCCTCCATTAAATAGCGCCCATTTAATTCGACACTATTATTTGCAGAAAAAACACCGCCAGTTTGACCAAGTGTGGCTGTACTTCCAATTGAACTGTTGTTAGTTGAGCTATTTAAAATGAATGTACCACCCGTAAGGGCCAATGATTGCGTGCCAGTAGCCCCCCCATTGTTAAAGAGTTAACTGTGATGTTTGAATTAATGGTGAGGGAATATGTCCCATCAAGATCAATAAAAGCATTGTCATTAATCCCAGGAACAGTACCAGTACTCCAATTGGCCCCAACATTCCAATTCCCATCCACCGGATTCGCCCAATAAACATCTGCGGCGCTCACTAGTTGGCAAGTGAACAAAATCAGTAAACCAAGTAAGAGTTTTTGGCTCGTTGCTTTTATGCGTATTTTCGATAACTTTTTCATTGTGTTTTTCAATTTATTCTTCATGATCTACGGTAAATTCGGAATTGGTGGCAAAGGGATTTGCCTGGTTGACGAAGGCGTGAGAGATACCGGATCTTGTTTTATCTCACCGCCACTGCGCATATCTTGCTGTGTTCCACTGTTTAATCTTGAATTTTCATTTTGATTTTGATCTGCCAAGGTTTGCTCTGCTTGCTCATCACTGATAGTGGATGAACTCAAGGGCATAACAATCAACTCAGGTGCTGTTTGAGAACGCACAACAGCGCTTTGCCCTGTTCGCAACAATTGTTTTTTTGAAATGTTAGCTTCGACGTTTTTTACGGAGACGATTCCTTCATGAACAAAAATGAGTGACTCCTGGGGAAAACTATGAACCTCAAAGTCAGTGCCTTGTACACCGGCGATGGCAGTTTTGGTTTTTATTTGAAACGATTCTTTACGCTGTGAGAATGTTTTGGTGACAAAGCTTCTTATCTTGCCCCGCGTAAGCTCGAAAAACCCCATAGGTTCATTTTTCACGAGATAATCTTTAATAATAAGTCGTGTTTTTTCGGCAAGTGTGATTTTACTGCCGTCCGTGAAGCTTATTTGTAATTGGGTTTTATTTTTGGTTCTGACAATGTCTTGAGCTTCAATTTTGTCGCCCTTGCTTAATGCGAGAGGAGCCTGGCCATTTCTGGTGACATCGGCTTTGCCAGTAAGTTGGGTGACTTCTGCGACAATTTCTGCCAGTGCTGGATTGGTTATTAGCAAGCTAAACAATAAAACCAGCCAGATGCTGATATTTATGCTGTTTACTTTTAGAGTTTCCATGAGATGCCTCCCGCAATGACGGTTCGATCATATTCATAGAAACTCAGACTGGAGCTATGTGATTCCAGGGTAGCGCTGAGTTGTAGTTCCCAATGTTTAAAAACTTCATAAGCAATGCCACCGGTAAGCCAATAGGCGTTATCTTTTCTTTCTTCTAATGTGGGATGGTTTAAATTGGCAAAATCTTGTTTTAGGTATTGCAGCCCGAGATCCAGGCGTATTTTTTTCCAGTGAATTTCTGAGTTTATGATTGCGCTGATTTCTTCACGTTCCCAGTTTTTACCATCGGTATTGTCTTTGCCCCATTCCAGAATCATTCGAATAAGACTGTCTTTGTTAATTATTGGTTTACTAACGAAAAGACCTACCCCGGCATAAGCGCCGTTTTTATCTTCCACTTGACCTTTGTTTTCGTCATAGTTATTACGTTGATACTTCAAAAAGGTATGCACTAACCATTGAGATTGAGCAATGTAGCTTAGCCCAGGTGATGCCGTAAAATGGGTACTGTATTTTGTACCATCTTTATAAACCGCCGTAATTTCCAGTGGTGTGCGAAATACCCAAGGAGATTTTCGCCAAATGGAGGAAATGCCGACATTTAAAATGGAGCTATCAAAACTATTGAGATCTTCGTGTATTGAGTGATAAAAATGGGCTTCCGTACTTAGCTTCAGGCTTCGAGTAATGGGTTTTTGGTAACTGAGGTCACCACTGAAGGTTTGGCGTTTATCACTTTTCCCGGACACATCTAAAATGACCGCCTCATCTTTGGGTTTCAATACCGCATTGGTATCGTATTCCGATCGGGTGGAAAGATTAACCGAGAAATTTCCTTGATACCGTTGGTTTATCTTATCCTTGATAAATCGCAACCGGGCGGTTTCAAAATGATCTTGATTTGCACTAATACTTTTTTCTATGACGCTTAACGAAGATTGATCTTTACCCAAGGCCTGGTAAGCCATCGCGAGATAAACCGCATTTTGTAATTCATAGTTTTTTTCGCTTTGATTTGACGTTTTGAGATTTTCAATGGCATCGATGGGTTTGTTTAATGCCAAATACGAGCGACCGAGTAACTGATTTTTTTTCGCTTTGCTATCAGCATTGGTGGGCTCATGGCTGTTTAAAACACTGATCGCTTTTTCATATTTTTTATCGTTCAGTAATATTTGACTAATCGCAAACACCAACGGGGTATCGTTTTTATTTTTTTCAAAAACGGCAGATACCAGCGGTTTTGCTTTTGAGAACTCTAAGGTTTCAAAATAACATAAGCCTAATAAACGTTTTTGTTCATCGCTCCGCTGGGAAGCATCGAGACTCGAAATTAGTGTTATGGCTTCTTCGTAACTGGCGTCGAGGTAAAAACGCTTAGCTTGATTAATTATATTATCTTCTGCAAAGCCTGAATTCGCACTCAAGAAGGATAATGTTGCAATAACGTAGGGTAGTACTATGACTTTTATTCGTTGTATTTTTTTCACTTAATTGACTTTATTTTTATTGATATCAAGAAGATACAGTTATTTTTTTTGGATTTGTCGTTTCCCACGACAAGCCCGAATTTTGGAATAGTATTATGCTGTAGCACCGTAGGAAAATCGAGAAATAATGACCATTTTTCCTACGGTTTATGAACAATACCAATCCCTCCTTTACTCATTCGTTCCTCGGTTTTTACCTAAAGGACAAAGATGGTTCATTGAATCCCTGAAATAGAAGACGATAGTGAACCTTACCCTTTTCCCACCATCGGTTTTGCTGTGCGTTTGTTTGGTTCACTTTTATAAGTATGAGGGATGGTATGGTACAGATCGGTTACAAATTTTTGATTGAGTCTAGTTTTTTCGAGTTTTTCCGATATATCGTCGTTAAGTCTTTGTTTATACTAAAATTACTTAGACTTGATTGGTTTGAATTTAAGGGGAATACGGCTGATATTTTAATCAACTAATTTCAATTTTCGGCGATTCGCACGCCTTGTTTGATTGTTATGATTGAAAACTCCATTGATTAGGTCAGCTAATAAACTTCCTCGCAGTAAATTAACGTAATTAATTCAACACCACCAAATTCGTTTCCAATAATTCAATATCGAGATTTTTTTCCATAAATTTATGATAACCAGTCGCTCTTATCATACCGATACCTTTTGCTACCCAATAAGTAATCGTGATGCGATCAGACGGATTTCCAATTAAATTTGAATCAGGAACAAGTGTTTTCCTATCCACGACAATTACGTTTTCATATGTCATTCCCTGCACAGTAACTGAATCCAATTTGTCGACTATTTCCCAGCTCTCTGCACTGGTTAGGTTGTCAATTGATTTGCTTTTTGGCGCCTCTCCTTGCACCTCAGAAGTTAACGTCATTGAAGCATTAATGGTTCCTTGTTCGTCATAGACGTAACCTATCGCCAATTCATCCAGATTTTCGCAATCTAGAAACCATTCAACGGCTGGATTATATTGCATAGCAGCAGTCAGTTTCATATGAAAATCATCAGCACCGAGTGACATATTAAAATCAAATTTAACTTCAGTATCTTTTAGCATGGTTGCGCCTGCCGCCGATTCCAAATTTCCCAATACAGTCACTGCAAAATTACCATTCATATTATTCGTTGGTTCAGATATGGAGCCGGAAAAGTTCATGGATCGAATCATTTTACCGGGATCTATACTTAACTCCATATCACCCATGGAATAGGTCGTTGTTACGCCATCTTGTTCCATTTTAATTTCATCGCCCACAATTTTATATTTCCAATATAAGGTCGATACTTGACTCTTTTCGTTAAACGCTTTTATGGGCGAAAAAGAGGGGCTTGAAACTTTTTCAAAATTGGTTGCGGAGTTTTCTGAGCACCCTATAAACATCGAAAGACACATAGGAAATGCAAAAATGGGGAGTAATTTATTTGTTAAGATTTTCAATTTATCATCCTTAATCGATTGTTACATTTCAGAAACCTCTGCCCGACTTTAGTAGTCGGACAGAAATTTTCATTAATCATACTTTTTATTTTGCTCTAGCGTGCACAGCAGTTTTTGCAGAATCCTCCCCTTGCAACGTTTGGCCTAATCCTGACGAATCTTCAAAGTTTGTCGCGCCCACTGGCTCATTGAACTTCCAAAGACCCAAGGTGTTATCATCGGTTTCATGATCAAGAGAAGGTGTAAAATTAGCGGAATATCGAACAGCATTTGATATTCTAACTTCATCAATCTGCCCATAAAACTGCTCGTATTGCCAAACAGGATGGCCACCAATTGTGAAGTTTTCGATAGGATCATTACAGAAACTTGTGGGTGTTGCTTCCAACAATGTATACATGTTTATTGCAGCCGATTTATCACCATCAACCCAAATAGACATCTCGCCTGATGGCGCATCAAACTGTACGGCCACATGATGCCAAGCGTGACTTCTTAGCTTGATATAGTTAATGTATGAAGTACCTATGCTATTGCTAATTTCATCCACTGGACAAGAGTGAGTAATGGTAAATTGCACGCCTTCACTATCAAGATAATTTGGGTTATTGGACTCAGGAATCCAAGTCAGTTTAAATAGATCGGAATGCAATATTGTTCCATTGCTGTAATCTGCTCGTGGATAGATCCACGCCTCGGCAGTAAAACTTTCTACAGGTCGTGTATCTGATCCTGTATCACCAAAAGGTGAGTTTGTTGCTCTTGCCAAACCATTGATATGATTAATATCCAGCACATTATCAGATAACGGTGCCGCAATGATGGTTAGTACAGCTTCTTCACTCACCGAGATTCCATCATCTACCACTAGACCAATAATATATTCTCCATCTAGGTCTGCAGTAAAAGTTGGATTTTCTAAGCTAGTATCAGAAAGCAACGCCTCACTCAGCTCCGGTTTATTCTTCAATGACCAGGTGTAACTTAAACCCGCACCATTAGGATCTAAGCTTTCACTCGCATCCAATATTACTTCACCGCCAGTTATTACACTTCTGTCAGCACCTGGGTTTGCCGTTGGTGGTGTCACTGTGTAAGCTGTCACGGTAACGCTGCTTGGGTCACTATCATCCATGCCGTCATTAACCGTCAGTTCAATCACATATTCGCCATCAACGAGTGGTGTAAATGTTGGATACTCCGTCGTTGTAGCAAATAGGGCGATATCACTAGAATCAGGTTGTGATATCACACGCCATAGATAAGTTAGTGAATCTCCATCGTCATCATAACTTGAGCTACCATCCAACGCGATCTCGTTACCTGTTTCAATGTCCGCATTCTCACCTGCTACTGCAGTAGGCGAGGTATTTGGTGGCATCGCAGTGATAATAACGGTATCTTCAGCGCTATCATCATAGCCATCATTGACTTTTAGTTTTATGACATAGTCACCTGCAAGGTCAGTAACAATAGATGGCGTAACAGATGATGTATCTGATAATTCAGCTGTACTTCCATCGGGTTTACTGGATATATACCAAATAAAGCTTAAATCGTGACTGTCGTCATCATAACTATCATTGCCATCTAACGTTACTTCATCACCTGCAGTGATCGACTTATCCTCACCTGCAATGGCCACAGGAACTGTATTATCAAAACTCGCTGTTACTACAACTGTGTCGATTTCACTGTTCACCGTTCCATCATTAACAACCAATTGGATAACATAATCACCCTCAAGATCTGCAGTAAAGGTTGGATTTGTTGACTCAACTCCAGAAAGCTCTGCAATGCTTGTCTCGTGAGGTTTGCTTACAAAACTCCAGTGGTATGTCAGGTCGTCACCGTCCTCATCATGAGATTCATTCGCGTTTAATGTGACTTCTTGACCTGTTTTGGTGTTTTGATCTGTTCCCGCATTGGCAGTTGGTCGTGAATTTCCTTTATCAACCGTTACTACCACCTGACTCGGTTCACTGTTTTCAATACCGTCATTAACAACCAGCTCAAATACATACTCACCAATTATCTCCGCATAAAACTCAGGTTTAACAACGGTGTTACTGCTTAATAGATCTTGAACGCCTTCTGGATTCGATTTTAAATGCCAAAGATAAGTGATTGGATTGCTATCCAAGTCTTTACTTTGACTAGCATCTAATGTCACCAACTCACCTTGTTTGACATTTTGGTCTGTACCGGAATTGGCAGTTGGTGGGATGTTTTCAGTTGTCGCCATTATCGCAGTAGTAACCGGTTCACTATTGGCTATACCATCATTCACGATCAATGAAAATTCATAATTACCATCCAGATCAGCTGTAAACTCAGGTTTAGCAACTGTGTGGCTAGAAAGTTCTGCGTTACTGCCATCGGGTTTAGTTTTTAATTCCCATAGATAAGATAACAAATCTTCATCAGCATCAGTACTTGTTGAGCCATCCAATGTTACTGTATCACCTGTTGCAACTTGCTGGTCTTCACCCGTTTTCGCAACTGGAAATGCATTTTCAACACTGGTAACAATTGTAACGAAGGCTGCTTCACTATTTATTTCACCATCATTCACAATGAGTTTAAAAACATAGTCACCTTTAACTGCAGAAGTAAATGTTGGTTTTGCAATGCTCGCATTCGACAATACCGGAACACTTTCTCCTGGATAAGATTCAATGCTCCATTGATAGGTTAACTGGTTATTATCTTCGTCAGAACTTTTGCTGCCGTCTAAAGTAACCAAACTATTAGTTTTAACATTTTGGTTGTCACCCGCATTAGATATTGGCGGATGATTTTCTGTTTCAGCATCAACAATTACTGAGTCTATTTCACTAAAATCTTTTCCGTCACTCACGACCAAGCTAATTTCGTAACGTCCCTCTTTATCCGTGGTAAATTGCGGATTCTTAGTATCCGTGTTGGATAGCTGAGCTAGACTGCCATCGGGTTTGATGGTTAGCGTCCATTGATATTGTGTTATCTCTCCATCTTCATCATTACTACCACTTGCATCTAATGATATGACCGAACCTGTAAACACGGATTGATTTTCTCCAGCATATGCTGTGGGTATGCTATTAACTGGAATCGCACTAACGTTAACTATTGTAGTATCTGGTGTGCTATCCACACTGCCATCATTAACAATCAATTTTACGATATATTCACCTGCCACATCTGGAACAAACGTGGGGCTTGCTGTATCTTGATTTTCAAGTTGTGCGACACTTGCATCAGGCTTTTCTAAAAATTGCCATTGATAAGATGCGATTTCACCTTCTTGATCACTGCTACCAAGGCCATTTAGTGTTACTTCTGTTTCCGTGGTTACATTTTGGTCATCACCTGCATATGCGACTGGTGGCGCATTAGCAGCACCCTCATTTCCAACATCGTCTGTGTTTTTGCCTTCGTTTCCGTCTTCGTTTCCGCCTTCGTTTCCGTCTTCGTTTCCGCCTTCGTTTCCGTCTTCGTTTCCGCCTTCGTTTCCGTCTTCATTTCCGCCTTCATTTCCGCCTTCATTTCCGCCTTCATTTCCGCCTTCATTTCCGCCTTCATTTCCGCCTTCATTTCCGCCTTCATTTCCGCCTTCATTTCCGCCTTCATTTCCGCCTTCATT